>Ga0070698_100000557_pt1 | contig 39939 bp, 42 predicted proteins | sample KBSK1502metaG_FD_65477 | JGI IMG/M metagenome (GOLD analysis project Ga0070698, IMG submission 65477) | Corn, switchgrass and miscanthus rhizosphere microbial communities from Kellogg Biological Station, Michigan, USA - KBS K1-50-2 metaG | ecosystem: Host-associated > Plants > Roots >...
GAGCGCGCTCGACCCGGATCACTGGCCGCCGGCCGAGCAGCGCCGCGTCCTAGCCGCGGAGCTGGGCTCACTGCGCGGCGGCGCCCGGCCCGGCGGTGGCCGGCCCGGGCGCGGGAATCCAGCCGGCGGCCGCGGTTATCCAGCCGGCGGCGGCGGCGGCGGCGGTTATCCAGTCAGCGCTGGCTGGGAACCGCTCGGCGGGGCCGGCGGGGCAGGCGCGAGCGCCGGCGGACCGCCGGCACCGGCCGGCGGGCCCGGCCGGCCGGCCACCGCGGCCGACGGCGACCGCGGCGGGCCGCAGCGGCCGGCCCGGCCGCCCGGTGACGCCGCGGCGCGCAGGCTGCGCAGGGACATCCTCGCCGCGGTCAAGCAAGGCCCCAGCCCGGCGATCCGCCGGCGCCGGCGCCGCTTCCCGGCGTGAGTGCCGACTCCCGTTGTAAAACGGGCGTTGTCCGAACGGCCCAGATGGCGACCGTCTGCGCTGGATCGGTCGAGGAGCAGCACCGGATCACGGCCGCGACCTCGTGCCGTGGGCGCCCCGTCATTGCGACGTCCGCACCGGCTTCGTCAGCGGGCGCCGTCCGGGGCTGGGCCGGCCAGCCAGCGGTCGAGCAGGTGATGGAAGTGACGGATCTTGCTCTCCTGGTAGACGCCGAAGCTGACCCCGGCCTTGCGCGTCGTCCGCAGGCCCTTCTGCACCGCCTCGAGGTTGAACTCGTCCTGGTCGAACACCCGCGCGAGCGAGCCCAGTTCCTCGACCGCGCTGCGCCACGGCTCGTCGCGGCCGAGCCTGCGCTCGACCGCCGGCGGCGGTCGCTCGCCGCGGAACGGCGACAGCAGCAGCACGTCCATGATGCAGCTGCGGTGATCGTCACCGTTCGGCCGAAAGCGGTAGGTGATCTGGTTGAAGCCGCCCCACGGGTGCATGTTCGGGAAGACGGTCAGGTAGTGGCTGTCGACGAGCTCGGCGTCGGTGAGCGACCCCACGTAACCAGGGTCAAGCACGGTCCCCAGCGAGCGGCGAGCCGCCTCGGCCAGCGTCGTGCGCGCGGTGCTGCCCTCGGGCACCTCGAGCACCGGCGGGTCGTCCGCGCGCTGGTCGATCTGGCTGTTCAGCCGCTGCTGCTCATCCGGCGCCCAGGACAGGTACGGGCTCGGCACGCCCCGCGCCGACATGGCCCGCGACACGTTGTCGAACACGTCGTACTGGCTGTTGGCGTCCGCAAACCCGGGCAGTAGCTGCGGGTGGGTGGTGATGACGTGGAAGGACTCCATGAAGGCCTCCTGGGCGACCTTCCAGTTCACCGCCAGCACCTTCGACACGTGCACCCGCGTATACCGGGCCTCCAGCGGCCACCGCTCGAACAGTCCCGGCAGGTCGCCGAGGAAGTCCGCGAACGGCTCACAGTCCGGGTCCATGTTGACGAACACGAACCCGCCCCAGGTGCCGACGCGCACCTCGGGCAGCCGGAACCGGTCCGGGCTCACCTGCGGGAAGTCCCACGCGCTCGGGACCCGCTTGAGCCGACCCTGCAGCGACCAGCAGAAGCCGTGGAACGGGCAGAGCAGCTCGTCGACGTGGCCGCGCTCGTCGCGCAGCGTCCTGCCCCGGTGCAGGCACGCGTTGTAGTAGGCCTTGATGCCCTCCGGGCCCGGAGCCGCCCGCACCAGCAGGATCGACGTGTCGCAGATGTCGTAGACCTCGGTGTCGCCGACCTCCGCGAGCACCTCCTCCCGGCAGGCGAGCTGCCACACCCGGCTCCACAGCCTGGCCTTTTCCAGCTCGTGAAACTCGCGGGAGAGATAGCGGTCGATGGGGATGTCCGCGTCCCCGAACCGGCCGGGCTCGTCCCGGCGCAGCGAGGCCGGCACCGGCTTGCTGTCCAGGTCGAGCAGGTCCTGGTAGCTCGGGCCGTTCCCGCGGAACCCGGTGCGCCTGGCCTGGATCGGCTCCGCCGTCACGAGAAGGTCTCCTCTGTCTCGAAGCGCCGGCTGCGGGCGGCGGCGCCGCCCGGCTTGCGCCCGCCGCTCTCGATCCAGCGGCAGAGCTCCGGGTCGGCGACCCGCAGCTCGCCGAGCACCCAGCGCCCGTTGCGGTCGAACCGGCCCTGCCGCCCGTGCTGGTCGGTGACCAGCACGGGGCCGATGTCGTCCTCGGCCCACTCGTACACCGCGCCGCTCAGCGCGTGCCGGATCTCGCGCACGACGCACCTCCGCATGTCCGGGACGGGCCGGACGACGGGTCGCCCGGTATTCTTACTGTAGTCGGTGACTAGTTCGGGTTCCAGGCCGGGCCGGCTGGCGACCGCGGCGCGGGCGCGGGGAGCCGCCTCAGGGCGTCAGCCCGCCGCCGACGGTGATCGTCTCGCCGTGCAGGTAGGGCACCTCGTCGCTGAGGATCCACGCCGCGGCCGCGGCGATCTCCTCGGCCGCGGCGTAGCGGTGTATCGGCACCATCTGCTCCAGGCCGGCCCTGAACGCGGCCGCGTCCACGCCGGCGGCGCTGCCCATGCTCTCCTCGAGCGAGCGCATCATCCGGGTGTCCACGACGCCGGGAGCCAGCGAGTTGACCCGGATGCCGGGAGGCACCTCGCGCGCCAGGCAGCGGGCCAGCCCGTGCACGGCGTGCTTCGACGCGTTGTACACCGACGAGCTCGGCGTGCCCATCATGCAGGCCAGCGAGGAGGTGAACAGCAGGCTGCCGCCGTCCCCCTGGGCGACGAAGCGCCGCACCGCCGCTCGCGCGCACAGGAACGCGCCGCGCACGTTGACCGCGAAGACCTGGTCGAACACGGCGATGTCGAGGTCGACCAGCATCTGCGCTACGCCCTCTACGCCCGCGTTGGCGTGGAACAGGTCAAGCCTTCCGAACGCCTCCACCGCCGCGTCCACGCACGCGGCCGCGCCTTCCGGGTGCTCACGTCCGCGGCCACGGCGACGCTGCCCGCGCCCAGTTCGCGGGTGAGCCCGGCGGCCTTGTCGCCGTCGATGTCGGCGGCCACCACGCGGGCGCCCTCCTCGACCAGCCGGCGGCAGGTCGCCGCGCCGATCCCGCCGGCGGCGCCGGTCACGACGGCCGACTTGTCTTTCAGCCCGCGAAGCATCTCGGCGGCCCTCTTTCTTGGTACGGTCTCAATAAACGTCGCTGTCATCATGCGCGCCGGCGCGGGGGCACGCAACCGTCTGGGCGGGTCGGCACCGGCCCGGGCGGGGAGGCCGCACGCTGCGCCAGGAAGGGTCTCGCATGGCGGACGATCGGAGAATCGAACGCGCCCGCGCCCTGTTCGCGGCGTGGTCGAGCGGGGACCTCGACGCGCCCGGCGCGCACCTGACCGGCGACGCGGTGCTGTACGACGTCATCGGCGGCGAGTACGCCGGCTGGCCGGCCATCCGGGCCTACTTCGAGCACGGCCTGCTCAGATACCCCGACCTGAGGCTGGAGCAGACCGGTGACTTCTGGTCGCGCCCCGACGGCCTGGCGCTGACCTGGGTGATGTCGGCCACGGTGACGGACGACTCGTTCGGCGCGGCGGCGATCGGCCGCGTTTGGCGCGCCGAGGGCATGAGCTACCTGGTCTTCCGCGGCGACCTGGTCTGCCGGGAGGCCGACTACCACGACGCCGGGTCCCGGCGCCGCTCGCTCGAGCCGGCGGCGGGAGCAAGGTAATGGCCGAGCGCTCGCTCGAGCGGCGGATCAGCCGGCTCGAGGCCCGGGCGGAGATCGCCGAGCTGCTCACCCGGTACGCCTTCCTGCTCGACGACCACGAGTTCGACGCGGTGGGGGAGCTGTTCGCACCCGACGCCAGGTTCGGCTCGCCCGGCAGCACCCACGTGGGCCGCGAGGCGATCGTCGCGAACTACCGGGCGCTGGGCGAGGTGTATCCCGTCACGCTGCACGAGGCCCGCGGCTTCGTGCTGGAGTTCACCGACGACGAGCACGCGCGCGGGCAGGTGCTGGGGTTCTCCGAGCAGGCCTCCGGCGAGTACACGGTCGTGGCGTCGTTCCGGTACGACGACCGCTACGTCCGGCTCGGCGGCCGGTGGCTGTTCGCCGCCCGCCAGGTGCGCACGCTGTACGCGATGACCCACGCCGAGCTGGCGTCCGGGGGACTGGCCTGGGACCAGCGCAAGCGCTGGCCGCACCGGGCGCCGGGCCGGGCCGAGCTCCCGGCCTACCTGCACGGACCGGGGGACCACTCGCCGTCGGGCGACCGGCCGGGCGAGCAGCCCGGCGAGCAGGACGGAAGGTGACAGGTGCTGGTCATCACGACACAGACGGGCTCGCTGCCCGCGGGTCAGATGCGATGGGCCGGGCGACGCCACGACGACGACCGGCCGGACGCGAGCTCGGGCACCTCGGCCGCCGGGCTGTTCGAGGCGGTCTTCGTCGCGCTGCACGACGGCGAGCAGGTGGCGCTCGGCTTCGACTGCCCGCTCACCCTGCCGGTTTCCCCCGACCGCGGGACGGCGGACGGCGACGCGCTGCTCGCGCTCGCCGCGCCGTCGGCAGGACTGCCGGGAATCGCCGAGCTGGGACGCCTGCTGACGGAGCTCGGCACCTGGCGCCCCTGGACGACCGTGAGCACGTCGCTGTCGCGGTGGAAGGCGACCACGTCCGTGCTGGTGTGGCAGGCGGTGTGGCAGCCGGTCCCGGCGGACGGCTCGCGACCGGTCGCGCCGGCTGCCGCAGCCGCCGCAGCACCGCCAGGCACGCGGGCAGCGCTATCGCGGCGCAGTCGAACGTCTCCATCACTCAGTCGGGCAGGCTCAGCCGGGCCGACGGCCGCTCCTCGCCGGCGGCGGGCGGCCGCCGGGCCAGCAGGAAGGCGCTGGCCAGCTCGCGCACCGTGTCGTAGCCCGCCTGGAATTCCTCCTCGGCCAGCGCCGGGGCCACCCGGCCGTCCCGCAGCGACTCGAAGGCCTCGGCCATGCGCTGGAGCGCGGACTCCAACAGATCCCGGTCTTCGGGGAAGTGCGTGCCGACCACGGCTCAGTACGCCGCCGTCCCGCCGTCCACGCTGTACATCGAGCCGGTGATGCCCGAGCCGGCGTCGGAGGCGAGCAGCACAGCGACCGCGGCCACCTCCTTCAGCTCGACCGGGCGCTTGATGGCGGAGTCGTTCGCGTACAGCGCCACCATCTCGTCGAACGTGATGCCCATCGCCGCGGCGGTGGCCGGGCCGTTGGACATGACGATGTCGGTCAGGACCAGGCCCGGGCAGATCGAGTTCACCGTGATGCCCTGGGTGCCGACCTCCTGGGCGACCCCCTTGGTGAGCCCGTTGATGCCGTGCTTGGCGGCGCAGTACGACGTGACCACCGGCTTGCCGTGCTTGCCCTCGACCGAGGAGACGTTGATGATGCGCCCGTACTTCTGCGGGATCATGTGCCGCAGCGCGGCGCGAATGCCCCAGAACGTGGAGTACAGGTTCCACTTCATCACGAGGTCCCAGTCCTCGTCGTAGAGGTCCACGGTCGGGGCGAGCCGCGCCGCCCCGCCGGCGTTGTTGACCATGATGTCGATGCGCCCGAAGTGCTGCACGGCCGCCTCGACGGTGCCCTCGACGCCCTCCTTGGTCGTCGCGTCGCCCTGGTAGAAGCGCGCGCGGTCCTCGCCGAGCTCGCTCGCGACCTTTTCGCCCTTCTCCGGGTTCCGCCCGTTGACTACGACCCGCCCGCCCTCGGCGATAAACGCCTCCGCGATCGCGCGGCCGATGCCCGCCGTGCCACCTGTGATCGCCGCAATTCTGCCGTCCAGCTGCATGGCAACTCCCGCGCTCGTTGAGAAAATGGGCTAACTATAGACCGACTACAGTAGCTTCGCCCTCGCGGCCATCACCGTCAAGTTTCCGAACGGCTCCCGCCTCACCGGTCGGCGAGCGAGCGCCGGCGCCTCTCCCGTAAGGCCCGGCCCTGGGCGGACGCGGGCGTCCGGCCGGGCGGCACCCGTGTCGCTTCCCGGCCTCGGCCACCGTGCCCCGTCCGGGCACCTGACATCGCTCTATCTCCGAGTTTCTTGACGTTGACCATAGTCAGGCGTTGGATCGACCCAACGCTGTGGTTCGCAGATTCAAGGAGGTGTCGTGGCCACGCCTTACTCGACGGCCCCGTCCGACCCCACCCAGCAGGCTCTCATCCGCCTGGTCATCCGCGGCATGACGCGAGGCACGCCCGACGAAGCGACGGCCGGGCTGGTGGAGCAGGGTCTCGCGATGACGAAGGGCCCGCTCACGATGCCCACGCCGGACGGGACGGCGGCCGCCGCCGGGCTGCTGCGCGTGTCGCCGGGCAGCGAGGCCGAGCAGGAGCTCGACAAGCTCTTCAACGGCTTCCTGCCCGTCAACCGCAGGCTGCGCGACGTGTGCTCGGCCTGGCAGACCCGCCCGGACGGCGCGCCCAACGACCACGGTGACACCGCCTACGACGACACGGTCCGGGACCGCCTGGACGAGGTGCACTCGGCCATCGGCCCGATCCTGCGCCGGATGACGGCGATCGAGGCGCGGCTGGGCGCGTACCGCCCCCGGCTGCAGGAGGCGCTCGACAAGTTCGACGACGGCGAGTCGAACTGGCTCGCCTCGCCGCTGATGGACTCCTACCACACGGTCTGGATGCAGCTGCACCAGGAGCTGATCCTCATGCTGGGCCTGACCCGCGCGGAGGACGAGGCGCGCGAGGAGCGCCTCGTCAGCGGGCGGGCATGACCACCGCGCAGGCCGACGCCGAGCGGGCCGGGGAACTCGCCGCGCTGCGTGAGGCGGTCGGCGACCTCATCGCCGGATCGGGCGGCGTGGCGGCGGCCCGCGCGCGGCTGGACCCCGGCGCCGGGCCCGGGTACGACGAGCGGGCCTGGCAGCTGCTCGGCTCCGAGATGGGCCTGGCCGGCCTCGGCATCCCCGAGGACCTCGGCGGGGCGGGCGGCGGCCTGGCCGAGCTGACCGTCGTCGCCGGGGAACTCGGGCGCTCGCTGCTGCCGGTCCCGTTCCTGTCCTCGACGGTGCTGGCCGGCCAGGTCCTCGCCCGCTGCGGCGGCGCCGCGCGCGACGTGCTCGGCGCCCTCGTCAGCGGCGGCGAGACCGCGGCGTTCGCCGGCGCCGACGCCGACGGCTGCTGGCGGCCCGGCCGGCTGCCGGTGCGGGCGCAGGACGAGGGCGGTGGCTGGCGGCTGCACGGTGCGGCGGAGTTCGTCCTCGACGGCGCGAGCGCCGATCACCTCGTGGTCGCGGCCGCGACCCCTGACGGGTGCGAGGTGTTCCTCGCCGCGGGGGACGGCCCGGGCGTCACGCGCCGCGCGCTGGAGACGCTGGACCCCACGCGCGGGCAGGCGGCGGTCAGCTTCGACGGCGCGGCCGGCACGCCGCTGACCGCCGCCGGCGGCGGCGCGCGGGCGGTGAGCGCGGCGCTGGACGTCGCGCTCGTGGTGGTGGCGGCCGAGCAGGTCGGCGGCGCGGCGGCGTGCCTGGACATGGCGGTCGAGTACGCGAAGATCCGCCACCAGTTCAGCCGCCCGATCGGCAGCTTCCAGGCCATCAAGCACAAGCTCGCCGACCTGCTGCTGCTGGTCGAGATGGGCCGTTCGGCCATCGACCGCGCGCTGCTGGCCGAGCAGGACCCGGCGCGGCTGGCCGAGGCTGCGGCGGTGGCGAAGATCTGGTGCAGCGACGCGTTCACGACCGTCACCACCGAGAACGTGCACATCCACGGCGGCATCGGGTTCACCTGGGAGGACGACGCGCACCTCTACTTCCGCCGGGCGCGGGCGGACGCGGCGCTACTGGGCGACGCCACCGTGCACCGCGAGCGCCTCGCGGCGCTGCTGGGCTGGTGACGCCCGGCCGGGATCGGCACGTCCGCAACAGACCGGAGGAGCAGATGCGGTTCGCCGGCAAGGTCGCCTTCGTCACCGGCGGCGCCTCTGGCCTCGGCGCGGCCGCGGCGACGCGGTTCGCCGCCGAGGGCGCCAGGGTCGTCGTCGCCGACATCGACGCCGATGGCGCTCGCCGGGTCGCCGCCGCGCTGCCCGACGGGCTGGCGGTCACCGTCGACACCGCCGACGCCGCGTCGGTGCGGGCAGCGGTCCGCCGTGCGGTCGATCACTACGGCCGCATCGACGTGGTCTTCAACAAGGCGGGCATCGCGGGCGCGCGGTGGATCACCGGCCACACCCTCCCGGTCGACGGCGGCTACTGCGCCCAGTAGACCCGGAAACCGGTCAGGGCATCGCCCGCGCCATCCGCGCCAGGGCAGATAGCGACGTGGGATGCCCGTTCACCGGGGCGTTGCAGTACGCCGAGCCGGAGTCGGGGGTGTCGAAGTACGACACCGCGGCCAGATTGCCCGCGTTCGCGGTCACCCAGGACTGCATCAGGCCGATGAACGCGGGCTGGAACGACGGGTCGCCCGGGTACCAGTTCGCCCCCCATTCGGCGACGATCAGCGGCACGCCCCGGTGCGCGGCGAACGTGACCGCCGGGCCGAACACGAACTGCGGGCTGACCGCCGGCCGGGTGGGGACGTCGGAGGCCGAGAGCATGCAGCCGCCCCGGTCGTACCCGTCCGCTGCCGCGTAGTCCGCCTCCCCCGCGCCGGGCCAGTAGTTCCCGGCCCAGCCGAGGTAGCGCGACCACCGGGGCCGCGCCGGATCGCTGTACGGGAAGTAGGCCCAGTGCATGAGGATGAGCGCCCAGCGGACGGGGCCGCCCTGGGCGGCGTTGAGCCTCGCCCTCGCGGCGAGGGCGTGCAGGTGGTCCCACGCTGCCGTGAACCGGGCGGGGGTGCCGAGTGCCTGGTCGCGCGGGGAGTCCGCCTCGTGCTGGAACGCCACGAATAGCGGCACCCCCGCCGACCGGGACGCGGCCGCCAGGGTGCGCAGGAACGGCAGCACCGTCGCGTCCTCGGCGCCGGCGGCGATCCGCGCGTAGGACGGGCCGCCCCGGGGGACATCGATGGAGGCGAGCACCGCCCGGTGCCCGGCGATCACCTTCAGCGCCGTGCGGGCGCCCAGGTGCGGCAGCGTCCAGTACATGCGCACCACGCCAAGCCTGACACCCAGGGTGCCCTCCTTGGCCATCAGCGGCAGGGTTCCGCCAAACAGCACGGAAGCCGTCGCGCCGGGGGAAGTCAGCGCTGAGGCGGGCGCAGAGACGGCGAGGGCACCGGCGAGCAAGACTGCGGGCGGGACGTGGCGGAGTTTCACGGCGGCTCCAGGCTGCGCGGGAATGACCGCTCCAGCCCGTGACCTTATCGCAACCTAACTCGCCGCACGCGCAAAACGGCTCAAACTGACCCGCTACCCGCTGCGCGGGAGCTTCGAGTACGGCACGCCCTTGTCCACCCGCGGCTCGCGGGGCAGGCCGAGGACGCGCTCGCCGATGATCGTGCGCTGCACCTCGTCGGTCCCGCCCGCCAGCCGGTAACCCGGCGCGCCCAGCAGGTGCTCGGTCCACGCGAAGCCGTCCGGCTCGCCGGTGTCGGCGGCGATCCGCGCGCCCAGCAGCGCGGCGGCCGTGTCCGCGATCCGCATGAGGTTGTCGGAGGCGACCAGCTTGCCGATCGACGCGGCGGGCCCGGGCGAGACGCCGGCCGCGGCGGCCCGGGCCACGCGCTCGGTCGTGGCCGCCCGCAGCCGCGTGCGCACGTAGACGTCGGCGAGCCGCTGGCGGACCACCGGGTCGCCCGACTTGCCAAGCCGCGACGCGAGCCGGAGCAGGTCGTCGACCGTGCCGCCCTTGCGCCGCGCCGCCTGGCCGCTCGCCGTGCGCTCGAAGCCGAGCGTCGCGTTCGCGACCTTCCACCCCTCGCCGGCCGGCCCGACCCGCATGTCGTCGCCGACCGTGACGCCGGACAGGAACACCTCGTTGAACGAGGCGGCCCCGCTCATCTGCCGGATCGGCCGCACCTCCACGCCGGGGGCGTCCATCGGCATGAGGAACATCGTCAGCCCGGCCTGCTTGGCCACCTCCGGGTCGGTGCGGGCCAGCAGCAGCCCGTACTCGGCGAAGCGCGCACCCGACGACCAGACCTTCTGCCCGTCGAGCCGCCAGCCGCCGTCGGTGCGAGCGGCGCTGGTCGCCACCGCGGCCAGGTCGGAACCGGCGCCGGGCTCGCTGAACAGCTGGCAGCACAGCAGGTCGGAACGCAGGAAGGCGCGAGCGTACTTCGCCCGCTGCTCCTCGGTGCCGAACGTCGCGATCGTCGGCCCGACCAGCCCGGTGGTGACGCTGATCAGCTCCGTCGACTGCGGCGTCTCGAACGCCTGCTCCTCCTCGGCGAAGGCCACCACGTACCGCATCGACAGGCCCGCCCCGCCCAGCTCGGCCGGCAGCGCGATCGCGCCGTAGCCGGCGTCGTACCGCTGCTTGCGGTAGGCCCTGACCTTGTCGAGCAGCGCCCGCTCGGCCTCCTCGGTGATGTTCTGGAACACCGCGTAGTCCGCCGGGCCCTCGGGCCGCTCGGACCGCCGCGGCAGCACGGAGCCCAGCCAGGCGCGCACCTGCGCGCGCCATTCGTGCAGGTCCGGTTCGGCCATCGGCGGTCCCTCCTTACACCGTCAGCACCGTGCACGCGCTGATGCCCGGCGCGCCGTAGACGTGCGTGAACCCGGTACGCGGCCGCCCGGGCACCTGCCGCGCGCCGGCCCGGCCCTGCAGCTGCCGCACGACGTCGATCACCTGCCGCAGCCCGGACGCGCCCACCGGCTCGCCGTTGGCCAGGCAGCCGCCGTCGGTGTTGACCGGCAGCCTGCCCGTCGGCGCGGTCTCGTTCAGGTCGAGCAGCTCCTGCTGCGCCCCGTCCTCGCACAGGCCGGTCTCGGCCATGTGGTAGATCTCCGCGCCCGCGTCGGTGTCCTGCAGCTGCGCGACCTGCACGTCCGCCGGGGAGATCCGCGCGGCGGCGAAGACCGCCCGGGCCGCGTCGACGCTGGGGCTGGGCCCGGCCTGCGGCGGCAGCCACGGCGCGAACACCTCGAACGACCCGAACCGCCGGGTGCGCTTGGCCACCGCGGCCAGCCGCACCGGCCGCTCGCACAGGTCGGCGGCGCGGTCGCCGCGCGCCAGCACGACGGCGGCGCCGCCCTCGCTCGGCGAGCAGAGCATGTACTGGGTCAGCGGCGGGTTGATCACCCGGGACCGCAGGATCTCGTCCTCGGTCAGCGCGGTGCGCCGCCACGCTTCCGGGTTGAGCTCGCCGCACCGGAACGCCTTGGCCGCGACTTGGGCGAGCAGCCGGTCCTTCAGCCCGTGCGCGTGCAGGTACCGGCGGTCCTTCATGGCGAAGAACTGGGTCGTGATCATCAGGCCGGTCTCGCCGTACCAGTCCCCGTGGCCGTAGTCCGCCGGGCTGGCCGCGAACGCGCCGCGGGCGTGCTTGTCGAACCCGGTCACCAGCGCCAGGTCGGTCTCCCCGGCGCGGATCGCGTTGGCGGCCGTGGCCAGCGCGACCCCGGCGGTGGCGCACCCGTTGCGCACGTTGACGAACGGCACGCCGGTGAGGCCGAGCACGCCGACCAGCGTGTCCGGCTTGCCCGAGACGTTGCTGCCGCCGACGGCGTAGCCGATGTCGGCCCAAGCCGCGCCGGCGTCGGCGAGCGCGAGCCTGGTGGCGTGCGCGCCCATCGCCATGCCGGTGAGCGCCGGGTCGTGCCGGCCGAACGGGTGCAGGCCAGCCCCGACGATGCAGACCTCGTCGCGCGCGCCGCTCATCCGCCCGCTCCGGCCGGCTCGAAGGCGTACGTGACGACGGTCGAGCCGTCGGGCCCCGGCCACAGCGGCAGCAGCGCCAGCCGCACCGGCAGTCCGATCTCGAACCCGCCCGGCCCGCCCAGGAGCCTCGACTCGACGATCACATCCCCGAGGTCGACGTAGCCGACGCCGTACGGCGCGAAGCCGGCCGCCGGGACGCGGTACGGCGGCTTGGGCTCGAACGCCTGCACGGTCCAGGTCCACAGCGTCCCGCGGTCGGCGAGCTCGACGCGCGCCATGTCCGTGCCGGTGCACCGCGCGCAGCCCGGCTGCGCCGGGAAGGTCACCGTGCCGCAGTCCGCGCACCGCGCGCCCGCCAGCCGGGGCGGGTCGAGCGAGGCGAACAGCGCGGCGTCCACGGCGATCGCCGTCATGCCCCGGCCCCCGCGGCGCGCTGCCACCGGGGCCGCTCACCGCCGTCGATGGCGCGCCGCCGCTGCCGGATGGCCCGCCGTCCGATCGCCCAGCGGTGCACCTCGGAGGGGCCGTCATAGATCCTGAACGGACGCACCTCACGCAGGTACCGGGACAGCAGCACGTCACCGGAGACACCCAGTGCCCCGCACACCTGCACCGCGCGGTCGACCACCCGGTTGACGGCCTCGGCGACGAACGTCTTGGCGACGGAGGACTCGGTCCCGCCCCGCGCGCCGGAGTCGAGCACCGCCGCGGTGTGCCAGATGAGCGCGCGGCTGGCCGCGATGTCGATCTCCGAGTCGGCCACGAGCTGCTGGACCATGCCGAGGTCGCCGAGCAGGCCGCCGAACGACCGGCGGGTCGCGGCCCAGTCGACCGCGATGTCGTGCGACCGCCGCGCGAGGCCGAGCCACCGCATGCAGTGCGTCAGCCGGGCCGGCGCGAGCCTGACCTGGGCGTACTCGAACCCGCGGTCGACCTCGCCGAGCACCGCCGCCGGCCCGACGACGCAGCCGTCGAACACGAGCTCGCTGTGCCCGCCGAACAGGCCCTCGTCGAGCGTCGCGAGGTCCCGCACCGCGCGCATCCCCGGGTTCTCCGCGTCGACGAGGAACATGGTGGCGCCGCCGCGCTCGCCGGGCACGCCGCTCGTGCGGGCCATGCAGATCGCGAAGCCCGCGCCGCGCGCGCCGCTGATGAACCACTTCCGCCCGTCGATGCGCCAGCCGTCGCCGGCCCTCGTCGCGGTGGTGGACAGCATCGCCGGGTCGGACCCGGCGCCGGGGGCGGGCTCGGTCATCGCGAAGCAGGACCGGGTCTCGCCCGCCGCGAGCGGGCGCAGGTACTTCTGCTTCTGCTCCTCGCCGGCCACGACCTCGAGCAGGTGCATGTTGCCCTCGTCGGGGGCCGCGCAGTTGAGCGCCAGGGGGCCGAGCAGCGAGTACCCCGCCTCTTCGAAAACGACCGCCTGGCCGCGCACGTCCAACCCGCAGCCGCCCCACTCGACCGGCACGTGCGGCGCGAGCAGGCCCGCGTCCCGGGCCTGCTCCTGCAGCGAGCGCCGCAGCTCGTCGGGGGCCGCGTGCACCGACCCGGCGACTTCCTCCTCGACCGGGATGACGACGTCGCGGACGAACTCGCGGGTCCGCTTCGCCATCTCCTCGACCCCCGCCGGCACCGTGATGTCCATCGCGATTCCTCCTTCGGCCTAGGCCGGGTCGTCGTCGGACAGCCGGACGAGCATCTTGCCCACGTTCGCGCCGGACAGCAGGCCGAGGAAAGCCCCGACGGCGTTCTCCAGGCCGTCCACCACGGTCTGCCTCGCGACCAGTTCCCCGGTGCGCAGCCAGTGCGCGACCTGCTTCTCGAACTCGGGGCGGAGGTCCTCGTGGTCGCGCACGATGAAGCCGGTGATGGTCAGGCGCTTGAGCACGGCCTGGATGAGGTGGTTCACGCCGGGACACGCCGAGGCGTCCTCGAGCGTGGAGATCATCCCGCACAGCGCGACCCGGCCGCGCACGTTGAGCGCGTACAGCGCGGCGACCAGGTGGTCGCCGCCCACGTTGTCGAAGTACAGGTCGATGCCGTCCGGCGCGGCCGCCGCCAGGCCCTCGGCGATCCCGGCCCGGTAGTCGATCCCCTCGTCGAAGCCGAGCTCGCCGGTGAGGATGCGGGCCTTCTCCGCGCCGCCGGCGCTGCCGATCACCCGCGAGGCGCCGAGCAGCCGGGCGAACTGGCCGGCTGCGCTGCCGACCGCGCCGGCCGCCGCCGACACGAACACCACGTCGCCCTCGCGCAGGTCGCCGGCCCGGCGCAACCCGACGTAGGCGGTGAGACCGGGCTGGCCGAGCACGCCGAGCCAGGCGGGCAGCGGGGCGAGCGCCGGGTCGACGATCGTGGCCGCGGCGGCGTCCACCACGGCGTAGTCGCGCCAGCCCAGCCGGTGCCGGACGAAGTCGCCGGGCGCGAACCCCCCGGCGCGGCTGTCGATGACCCGGCCGACGGCCGACCCGTCCAGCGGCCTGCCGACCGTGAAGTTCGTCGTGTAGTGCTTCTCGGTCGGCTCCATCCGGCCGCGCATGGCCGGATCGACGCTCATGTAGGCGTTGCGGACCAGCAGCTGGCCGGGACCGGGCTCGCCGACGGATTGCTCGTCCAGCCCGAAGTTCGCTGGCGTCGGACGCCCGCGCGGCCGGGACGCCAGCGTGACGATCCGCGTCGTCGGCGGGGTGGGTCCGGTCGCCACGCGCACCTCCTGCGAGCTCACCTGCGACCCTATACCGGGGCCGGCCCGCCGGGAAGCAGTAAGTTGACGCCGATACCAGTTACTCGACCTGCGGGGGGATACCCCCGCACTCCCCCCGGACCCGTCCGCCGCGGGCTCCTCGGGGAACTTGCCAGTGACGGCCCAGGCGAGGCAGCGTGCTAGCACCGTTCGGAATTCCGGAACGTCCCAGCTGCCGAAGTCTCGCTGGCCGAGGTCATCGACGCCGAGATCCTGGACGTCGAAGCGGCCGCGGCAGTGGCCGAGCGTGAGGTAGCAGACGGTGCCGCGGCCGGAGCGCTTGAGGTAGAGCACCGGCCGCGGCTCGTCGTCGGTGACGTGCCCCTCCTCGAAGCCGCGGCACTCGCCGGTGAACCGGGCGTGCAGCAGCACCTCGATCGGCGGGTGCAGCTCCAGCACGTAGAGCTCGTCGCGCACCTCGAACGGCGGCAGGCCGGCCACCAGCGGGTGCCCCGGCGCGGTGACGTGGACCGTGTACGGCTCGATGGGCGGGTGCGCGAGGAACTGCCCGCCGAGCAGCAGCGCGACCTGGCCGAGCACCCGGGGCGTGCGGTAGACGCCGGGCCCGTCCGGCGGGTCGATGGCCGAGTGCGTGCCGTGCAGCGCCAGCCACCGCCCGCCCCGCTCCACGAACCCGGTCAGCGCGTCGGCCTGCTCCGCCGTCGGGCGCACGTCGCACGTGTAGGTGACCAGCAGGTCGGCCCGGTCCAGCGCACCGGTGCACCGGTAGTCCTCGAAGACGCGGGTCCTGACCCGCTCGTAGCCGCCGAGCGCGGCGAGCAGCTGGAGGCGCGCGAAGTCGAAGTCGTGCCACTTCCCGCCGCAGACCAGGACGGCGTCCAGCCGGCCCGCCGGCCCCGACATCGCGGCCGCGCGCTAGAACTGGACGCGGCTGACGAAGCCGCCGTCGACGACGAGGTTCACCGCGGTGCAGAAGCTCGCGGCCGGGCTGGCCAGGAACGTGATCGCGCGGGCCACCTCCTCCGGGCGGCCGAGGCGCCCGACCGGGATCCGGGCCCGGATCGACTCGTAGAACTCCGGCCGGGCCGCGTGCAGCTTGTCCCAGGCGCCGTCGGGGAAGTCGATCGGCCCGGGGGAGACGGCGTTGACCCTGATGCCCTTCCGCGCCAGCGCGTGCCCCAGCCCGGACGCGTGCTCCAGCACGGCCGCCTTGAGTGCCGCGTAGGAGTTGGCCGACGTCGGCGGCAGCGTGTCGAACGCCGAGGTCGTCCCCAGCACGACGACCGAGGCCGCCTCCGACCGCTCGAGGTGCGGGACCGCCGCCTCGACCAGCCGGACGAACGCCAGCAGGTCGGCCTGGAAGCTGAGCTGCCACTGGTCCGGGCCCTTCAGCCCGCCTGCCGAGACGTTGGAGACGACGATGTCGAGCCCGCCCAGCTCGGCCGCCGCCGCGTCGACGAACGCGGCCACCGCCTCGGTGTCGCAGACGTCCACGGGCTGGGCGTAGACCGTGCGGCCGAGCTCGCGCAGCTCCTTGGCTGCGGCCTCGAGCGGCTCGGCGCCGCGGGCGCACAGCGCGAGGTCGCACCCCTCGCCCGCGAGCTGCTCCGCGACCGCCCGCCCGATGCCCCGGCTGGCCCCGGTGACCAGCGCCTTGCGCCCGGTCAGCTGCATGTCCATGGCTGTTCCTCTCCTTGGGTCACGGAAGCGGGATCGGCGTGGGGTGCTCCGCCGCCCAGGCGTGCGCGGCGGGGGAGGACACCCACTCCAGCGCGTTGCCGACCAGGCGGCGGTAGGCGGCGTTGACCAGGGTGTCCGGGCCGTCGCCCGGCTGCAGGTACACGACGGGGCTGCGGCCGGCCGCCTTGGCCCAGCCGATGAGGTCGCTGGCCGCCGGGTGCCGCCAGGGCGGTCCGGGCCGCGGCGTGCCCAGCACCTCGTGGTACGTCTCGCGGAACGGGCCCGGCGGGGCCTGCGCGCGCAGCAGCGGGGTCACCTCGTCGGCGAACACCGGGCAGCAGTACAGCTCGTCGCTGAGCGCGAAGTCGGCCACGCCCGCGCACACCCGGTGATCCGGGTCGGCCACCCGCGCGGTGTAGCTCGCGTACCGGAAGCCCGAGTCGGGCCAGCGGCGGCCGCGCAGCTCGGCCGGCGCGTAGTGGTAGCGGCCGCCGAGCACCTCCGCCCAGCCCGGCCACGCGGGCCACCCGGCGAGCGCGTGGTGCAGGAACACGAACCCCTGGCCCGCGGTGAGCAGCTCGGCCAGCCGCCGCGCGTCGGCCGGCGCCGGCGGGACCGGGCGCGGGGCGCTGCCCCGGCGCAGGGCGAGGCCGGGCAGGTCGTAGCACAGGATCGCGCCGAACGTCCCGCGGTGCTCCGGGCCCAGCCACCGCTGGGCGGCGGGCTGCGCGGCGTGCGCGAACACCCAGCCGCGCTCGGCGCAGATGCCGTCGAGCATCCCGGTGAACGCGTCCAGGTCCACCCGGTGCCCCCCGGTCATCGCCAGCACGCGCATCCGAACCTTCCAGGGCAGAGGCCGACGCCTCGCCGGGCCTTCCGGGGGCAGGGCCGACGCCCCGCCGGGCCTTCCAGGGCCGAGGCCGACGCCCCGCCGACTGCCGATAGTTTCTGAAGGCAGTGTAGCGTTTCTACCACTTCGGCCAGTACCGTAAGTGCCATCAGCTGTGACTGAGCCTTTTTCGACCGCCCGCCTGGCAACGCGGAGAGCTGGGTGGACTACCGGAGGTTGAAAAAGGTTCACTACCCTGACCGATGCGGAGCACCGATGACCGAGACAGCGGAGCAGGATTCGATCCGGGCGCTGCCGACCGACACACTCCACGACCTGTACCGGCGGATGGTGCGGATCCGGCTGTTCGAAGAGGAGGCCGGCAAGCTGATGGAGGGCGGCCGGATGCCCGGCTTCCTCCACCTGTACGTCGGGCAGGAGGCGGTCGCGGCCGGCGTGATGGCGACGCTGCGCGCCGACGACGTCATCACCTCGACCCACCGCGGGCACGGCCACGCGGTCGCCAAGGGCGCGGACCTGCGGTACATGTACGCCGAGCTGTTCGGCAAGCAGACCGGTTACTGCAAGGGCCGCGGCGGCAGCATGCACATCAACGACCTGAGCATCGGGATGCTCGGCGCGAACGGCATCGTGGGCGGCGGCATCCCGCACGCGGTCGGCGCGGCGTTCGCGGCGGTCTACAAGGGCCAGGACTCGGTGGCCGTGCCGTTTTTCGGCGACGGCGCGACCAACATCGGCGCGTTCCACGAGTCCGCCAACCTGGCCGCGGTCATGCACCTGCCGGTGATCTTCGTCTGCGAGAACAACGGGTACGCGGAGTTCACCCCGCAGGCGCGGCACATGCTGCTGGAGAACGTCGCCGACCGGGCGGCGGCGTACGGGATGCCCGCGGAGATCGTCGACGGGATGGACGCGGTCGCGGTCTACGTCGCCGCCGGGCGGCTGGTGGAGCGGGCCAGGGCCGGCGAGGGGCCGTCGCTGCTGGAGGCCAAGACCTACCGGTTCTACGACCACCAGGGGGTCAAGGGCCTGCGCATCCCGTACCGCACCCAGGAGGAGATCGACACCTGGATGGAGCGGGACGCGATCAGCGCGCTCGGCCAGCGGATGACCGACGCGAAGGTGGCCACGCCCGAGGAGCTGGAGAAGGTCTGGTCCGGCACCCGCGAGGAGATCGCCGCGGCGATCACCTTCGCGGAGCAGAGCCCGGATCCCGATCCGGCGGACCTGCTCGACAACGTCTACACGGTGTGAGGCAGCGGTGCGCGAGATTACCTACGTGAAGGCGTTCACCGAGTCACTCATGCAGCTCATGGCCGAGGACGAGGATGTCGTCGTCATCGGCGAGGACGTCGCGCACTACGGCGGCGTGTTCCACGCCTTCGACGGGCTGCTCAAGGCGTACGGGGAGAAGCGGGTCATCGACACCCCGATCTCGGAGATGGGCTTCATCGGGATGGGCGTCGGGGCGGCGGCGCGCGGCCTGCGGCCGGTCTGCGACCTGATGTTCCTCGACTTCATCGGGGTGTGCCTCGACCAGCTCTACAACCAGGCGGCGAAGCTGAAGTTCATGTTCGGGGGGGACGTCTCCGTGCCGCTCACGCTGACCACCGCGGGCGGGGCCGGGCTGTCCGCTGGCCCGCAGCACAGCCAGAGCCTGGAGGCCTGGCTCGCGCACGTGCCCGGCCTGAAGGTGGCGCTGCCCTCCTCCCCGCACGACGTGAAGGGCCTGATGGTCGCCGCGGTCCGCGACGACAACCCGACCGTGGTCGTGCTCAACAAGCGGATGCTCGGCGTCAAGGGCCCGGTGCCCGAGGAGATCTACGAGATCCCGCTGGGCCAGGCCGCCACCGTCCGCCCGGGCCGGGACGCGACGGTCATCGCGGTCGGCCGGATGGTCGTCGAGGCGGTGACGGCGGCCGAGGAGCTCGCCGGGTCCGGGACCGAGGTCGAGGTGATCGACGTCCGCACCGTGCAGCCGCTGGACAGCGCCACGATCCTGGACTCCGTGCGGCGGACGAACCGCGCGCTCGTGGTGCACGAGGCGGTCACGTTCGGCGGCATCGGGGCCGAGATCGCCTCGCAGATCCAGGAGGAGGCGTTCGACTACCTGGACGCGCCGGTGCTCCGGCTGGGCGCGCCGTTCTCGCCGGTGCCGTTCAGCCCGGTGCTGGAGCGCGCCTACATCCCCGACAGCAACCGGATCGCCGCCGGGGTTCGGCGGCTGCTCGAGCGCTCCGGGGGCTGACGTGGCGGTCGAGGTGCTGCTGCCCAAGCTCGGGCTGACCATGGAGACCGGGCTGATCGAGGAGTGGCTCGTCCCGCCCGGCACGCAGGTCCAGCCCGGGGTTCCGCTGCTCCGGCTGGCCACCGACAAGGTGGACGTCGAGGTCGAGGCGGAGGGGGCCGGCCTGTTCCACCCCGCGGTCGAGTCGGGCGTGGAGCTGCCGCCCGGCGCGCTGATCGGCTGGCTGCTGGACGCCGGCGAGGAGGTGCCCGCCGGACCCGGCACCGCCGGGCAGGGTGGCGCCGGGCAGGGCACGGCCGGACCGGGCACAGCCGGAGTGGGTGGCGCCGGGCAGGGCAAGGCCGGACCGGGCACAGCCGGACCGGGCCTCGCCGGCGAGGCAGCGCCGCCCCTGACGGCTCCGGGGGACATCCCGGCCGCGGCCCTCGCGGGGAGCGCGGCGCCCGCGGCCGGCACCGGCCCGGGAGCGACCAGCCCGCCGGCTCGGTCCGGCCGGCTCTTCGCCTCGCCGAACGCGCGCCGGGTCGCCCGCGAGCACGGCATCGACATCGCCCGGCTGAACGGCACCGGCCCGGGCGGGCGCATCGTCACCGCCGACGTGGTGGACGCCGCCGTCGCGGGCGCCGCGGCCGTGCCCGCCGCCGTCGCGCCCGCCGCGGCCGTGCCCGCCGCCGCAGGGACCGCCGCGCCCGCGCCCGCCGCGGGGACCGCCGCGCCCGCCGCGGGGACCGCCGCGCCCGCCGCAGGGACCGCCGCGCCTGCCGCGGCCGGGCCGCCTCCCGTGGTCACCTCGCCGCTGGTCCGGCGGGACGCTACCGCCGCGGGCGTGGATCTGAGCACGGTCGTGGCGACCGGGCCGGGCGGGACGGTGCGCCGCTCGGACGTCCTGGCCGCCGCGGCCCAGCAGCCGCCCCGCGGCGCCGCCCTGCCGCCCGCGCCCGCGGCCGCCCAGGTCATCCCCCTCACCGGGATGCGCGGCGTCATCGCGGCCCGGATGCACGCCAGCCTGCAGGAGATGGCGCAGCTGACCCTCGGCACCGAGGCGGGCATGGACGCCGCGGTGGCGCTGCGGGCCCAGCTCAAGCAGCAGTGGGCGGAGGCCGGGATCCCGGTGCCGACGATCACCGACCTGATCGTGCGGGCGGCCGCGCTGGCGCTGCGCGAGCACCCGCGGCTCAACGCGTCGGTGCACGACAACGCCATCCACGTCCAGCCGGAGATCAACGTCGGCCTCGCGGTCGCGCTCGAGGACGGCCTCATCGTCCCGGTCGTGAAGCGGGCCGACGAGCTGCCGCTGTCGGCGATCGCCGCACAGACCCGGCGGCTCGCCGTCGGCGCGAGGGAGGGCAAGCTCGGCTTGCCCGACCTTGAGGGCGGCACGTTCACGGTGAGCACGCTCGGCAGCTACGGCATCGACTTCTTCACGCCGGTGATCACTGTGGGGCAGGTCGCGATCCTGGGCGTGGGCCGGCTGCGCGACTCGGTCCGGTGGGACGGGGCGACGCCAGTGCGCACGCAGGTGCTGACGCTGAGCGTCACGTTCGACCACCGCGCGATCGACGGCGGCCCGGCCGCCGAGTTCCTGCGCTCGGTGGTCGCGCGCCTCGCCAGCCCGCTGTCCCTGCTCGCCTGACCGGCGGCCGCCCCTCGCGGCCCATCTCGCGTACCTGAAACGCATGAAGCACGCCGGGAAACGACCGCTGATGTTCGTTCACATACCCCACATCCTCGTAGCGGGGCCGATCGACGTGAGTGGTTTGACACCGATCTGCTGGCAGCAAGCGGCACCGTCACCCACGCACGTCTGACGGACATCGGCGCCACCCTGAGGCTGGTGCTACGAAGCGGCTAGCGCCTCGAGCAGGTGCCGTTCATCGTCGTCAGACAGCCCCGCGTTCCGCGGCCGTGACACGTCCCTGCCCAGTTCCCAGGCCAGGGTGTCGGCGAGCGTCTCGGCCAGCGAGCGGGTGGTCAGCCCGGCGGCCCGGGCCGCGCTGCCGTCCCGGGAGCTGAAGCCGGCGTACTCGGGCATGGGGAGCCACAGGGGCAGGGACCGCTCGCCCATCCACGGCTGGACGTCGTGGGCGATCAGCCAGTCTTGGCTGGCCGCCACGACCGGGCCGGTGTGGCCGGCCACCTCGCGGGCCTGTGCCAGGTGGGCAGGCAGCGGGGTCGTCTCACCGAGGACGTTGAAGACCCCGTTCAGCCGGCGTTCGCCCGTGTCGACGAGCCAGCCCGCCAGGTCCCGGACGTCGATCACCTGCGTCGCCAGGCTGGGCACGTCAGGCACCAGGACGCTGCCGTCGTCGGCCGCCGGCCGGCGGAACCGCACCGGCCAGTAGCCCGTGCGGTCGAAGGGGTCTCCAGGGCCACCGATCAGCCCGACGCGGGCGATGAGGCAACGGTCAGCACCAAACCCGGCCAGGACATGCCGCTCGCACCTGACCTTCGCCTGTCCGTATGTGTCCATGCTCGCCATGACGTCGCCCTCCAGGGCCGGGAGGAGGGCCGCGTTCTCGTCGGCTCCCGGCGTCGCGTAGTCGGCGTAGACGTTGGCGGAGGAGACGAAGACGAACGATCCGCTGCAGTCGGCCAGGGCTGTGACGGCGCGTCGGACCTGGCCAGGCTGGCGGGAGACGTCGATCACCACATCCCACTCCCCGCGGGCAACCTCGCGGTAGGCGTCGGCGCCGTCGCGGTCAGCACGCGTGAAGACAGCGCCGGGAGGCGCGGCGCCCGACTCGCCACGAGCAAGGCAGCTGACGCGATGGCCGCGCTCTACCGCGGTGGTCGCGACGTGGCGGCCGAGCCACGCCGTGCCGCCGAGAACCAGAAGCCTCATGGTTGCCTCCTCGATGCGCGCACCAGTCGCCTGGACGTGCGGACGCACGCCAGCGCCGCGGGCCGCGGGATCACGTGAGCAGCCGCCCGGCGAACAAGGCGTAGACGGCGGCCACGCGGCGCAGCGCGGCTTCCTCGACGTATTCATCCGGGCCGTGGGAGACCTCGAAGCGGCCCGGGCCGAAGCCGAAGGCGGGGATGCCGAGCTGGGCGTACCAGCGGGTGTCCAGGCAGCCCGCGCACAGCTCGTACCTGGCCGGGGCGCCGGTGACCTCCGCGACGCACTGACCCAGGACGTTCGCCGCGTGGTCATCCGGCGGGGTGTCCGCGGCCGGCGCGAACTGGGTGACCTCGACGGCGACGTCGGCGCCCGCCCGGGCCGCGGCGCCGTTGATCATACTGGTCAGCCGGGCCAGCTCGGCGTCGAGGTCCTCCTCGGGATTGAACCGGCCGTCGAGGGTGAACCAGGTCCTGGCGGGCACGACGTTGAAGTTCGACCCACCCCCGCACTGGCCGCCGACCACGATCATCGTGCCGGCCGCCTCGCCCTCGCCCACCGGGTAGCGGGTGTGCCGCTGGCTCATCTGGCGGGCGTAGTCCTCCAGCGGCGCGGCAACCCTGAGCATGTGCCAGAAGGAGTTGATGCCGGTGAAGGCCCGCCCGACGTGGGCGGGCCGGCCGCGGACATCCACCCGCATCGAGATCGCGCCCTTGGCGGCGTTCCAGATCGCCTCTCCGCTTTGCTCGGCGGTCAGCATCGCCAGCGCGCCGGAGTCGATGAGGTTGCGCTCGCGCAGGTAGCCCGAACCGACCGCGCTGCCGGTCTCCTCGTCACAGACAAGGTGGATGACGACGCGGCCTCCGCCGAGCAGCCCGAGATCCCGCGCCGCGGCGGCACCGTAGAGCATGCTGACGATGCCGCCCTTCATGTCGGCTGTGCCGCGGCCGGTGATCGTCCCGCCGCGGCGCCGCGCGGTGAACTGCGCCCGGTCTTGCACCGGCACGACGTCGAAGTGCCCGTGGAAGTAGACCAGCCTGCTCCCCGCGCCGGCGGCGCCGCGGATCACGCGCGGATCCTCCAGTGTGCCGGCCGGCCCGACCTCAAGGGTCTCCGGGGCAAGACCGAGCCGGTCCATCTCCTCGTGCAGCATCGCGGCGCACTGCGCCAGGTTGCGGCCGGGCGGGTTCTCCGTCTCGCAGGACACCAGCCTGGTCACCAGCCCGGCCATGTCGTCCGCTCGTTCGCCGATCCAGGCCTGCACCCTCGCGGCGGGACCTGCCGAGTCGGTCATGACGGTTCTCCCTGCCTGGGCAGATGAGGCCACGGCCGGAACTGCCTGCGGTCGCGGTCTTCTGTAAGAAGACTATGGCGATGCGGCTGGAATGTGGTCCTGAGTATTCACCTCATGCGGCATTGTCGTGGAAGGATTGTGTATGTGGATGCGATTGACCAGAAGATTCTTGCTGAACTGCAGGCCGATGGCAGGCTGACCGTCACCGAGCTGGCCGCCAGAGCCGGCCTGAGCCTGTCGCCCTGCCACCGCCGGGTGCGTGAGCTCGAACGCACGGGCGTCATCACCGGATACCGGGCCGTGGTCAGCCCCGAAGCGATCGGTCTGTCGTTCCAGGCCCTCGTCTTCGTCACCATGCGCCAAGAAGACCGTGACACGCTCCTCGCCTTCGAGCGGGCCGTGGCGCAGGTACCGAACGTCGTACAAGCGCAGCGCCTGTTCGGCGACCCCGACTACCTCCTGCGCGTGGTGACCGCCGATCTCGACGCCTACGCGGGACTGGAGGATGACACCCTCGCCGCCCTGCCCGGCGTACAGCGCCTCAACTCCACCCTGGTTATGAAGCAAGTCGTCAGTGACCGCCCGATGCCACTCACCCTGCCCGGCGCCCGCACCCGCTCGCGTTAGGTCATAACCAGAGAGGCCGGCGAGTGCTCGAACTGGCTGGACTCCACACACCAGCCGGCGTCGTCGTGGCACACCGGCAGGACCGGGGACGAGACGGGCAGGTTAAGCCGTACCGGCCCCGAATCGCGAGGTGTGGCAGCCGGGACGACGGCGGCGCGACCGTCGGGATCACCGGGATGGCGGCGTCTGCCCAGGGCTCCTGCCGCCCGGTCGAACCGGGCCGGCCGCTCCACGTGAATCACGGTCTGCCGCTCCGCCCGCCACAGCACTCCTCCGCCGGCCCACTCGAAGGCCAGCACCCGTCCGGACAGTGCGACGGTCAACGCCGTGAAGCCGCCACGGACGGGCAGCCCCGGCAGCGTCCGGCTCGAGAGGGCGTGGAAGCCGCACGTGCATCGCGGATCGGGGGCGTCGTGCGCGCTTCGGACGCCCCGGACCCGGCACGTGGCCCTTGCGTCAGCCGGATAGCCGGAACCGCCCGTCAGCGGAACGAACAGATCGCCCACTTGCCGGGCCAGCTTGTGGGCCCACACCACCCACAGCCCGTTCACGGTCGTGGTCAGATGCTCGTCGAATTCTTCGGGCAGGTCAGGCCGGGCGTCGGTACCGGCCACGAAGTCCGCTACGAGGTGACCTCCCCTGCACATAGCGACCTCTTCTCTCCAGAACCTAACCCGAGAGTACGCCGGCAACCCGTTCCATGACCCCGTTGGTAACCGGGTGAATGCAGTCAAGATGCGGCTGCCGAGGTGCTCGAATCCCCACGGCGATGACCACGGGTGGGCGGCTCCAACCTCCGGGTGGCGACGGTCGCGCGGGAAGGGCCGGACAGGCCCGGGTGGACGCCAGGGCGCAGGTCCAGCGTGCTGGCCATCCGCTGGAGCAACTCAACCATCGTGTGCTGTTCGGTTTCGGTCAGGCCCTGTCCGACCTCGCCGTCCAGGACGGGGATCAGCTTGCCGATGCGCGAAACCAGGGCAGACCCGGCGCGGGTCAGCCGCACGTCAAACGCCCGCCTGTCTCGCTGGCTGCGGTGCCGTCGCACCCAGCCCGCCGCTTCCAGCTCGTCGATCAGGCCCACCATGTTGTTGCGGTGGATCCCGAGCGTGTCCGCCAGCTGTTGCTGGGTCTGGCCTCCGGTGCTGCTGAGGTTGCTCAGCACCCCGAAAGCGCGCGGGGACACGCCCAGCGGCGCCAGCCGCGCGGCGAAGAGTTGCGCCGAGCGGGCGCCGACCTGCGACACCAGGAAGGACAAGGACTCGGCGTAGGGGGCCGGCTGATGTTCACTCACAGGAATCAGTATATGCACTTCCTGAGATTGTCAGATATAGTGACAATCATCAGATAGGCATGTTCTGGAAGGAAGAGCCATGAAGATCGCTGTTCTGGGAGCGACGGGACGCACCGGCCGGCTGGTCGCCGAGCAGGCGCTGGCGCGAGGAGACGACGTGATCGCGCTCGCCCGCCGCGCCGAGGCGCTGCCCCCGCGCCCGGGCCTGACCGCCGCCGCCGTAGACGTGCTCGACCGCGCCGCCGTGACCGGCGCGCTGGCCGGGGCCGACGCCGTCGCGTCGGCGCTCGGGATCGGAGCGTCCCGGCAGCCGACCGTCGTCTACTCCGACGGGATCGCGAACGTCCTGCACGCGATGGACGTCCACGGGATCAAGAGGCTCGCCGTCATCTCCGCCGTCCCGGCCGGCCCCCGCGCCGAGCAGCCGTTCGCGCAGCGGCGGCTGATGATCCCGATCCTGGAGCGCGTGTTCGGCGCCAGCTACGCCGACATGCGCCGGATGGAGGCGCTGCTGCGCGACAGCGACCTCGACTGGGTCTGCCTGCGCCCGGCCCGCCTCCTCAGCAAGAACGCGACCGGCCGCTACCGCGTCGACGCGGACCGGCCACTGCCCAAGGGAGGCAGCATCACCTACGCCGACCTGGCCACCGCGCTCCTGGACTCACTCGCGCGCCCCGACCTCTACCGCCGGATCGCCTACGTCGCCAACTGACGCCGGCCGAGATACGCGATGAGCAGGTATGCCGCGCCCTCGGCATTCCCTCCCCCGGCCAACCTGATGGCGCGCACCGCCCCGTCGCGCAAAACACCGCGCGCCACAAGGAGGCTCTCAGGTAATCAGGGGCGGCCGCCATGGCGCAGCGGGTGGACCCGCCCGCGTTCTTCGGCCAGCCGCGCCTCGACGATCTGGTAGGCGCGGATCGCCGCGGCGTCGGCGGCGGCGCTCACCTGGTAGCCGCCCGCGCCGCCGGTGGCCGCCTGGATCGCCTCCAGCAGCGGGCGGTCCTCGGCCATCGTGCCCTCGTAGACTTCGCGCAGCCGTTCGGCAACCGCCTCGTCGGCCTGCGCGTAGTTGCGCGCCGCCCGCCAGATGATCAGCGTGCGCCCGGCGTCGACCGGGGTGAACGCGCGGATGAACACCCCGCGGAACACCTGCCACGCCGGCTCCGGGCCGACGATGTCCATCTCGTCGACGTGCAGCGCGGGCGAGACGAACGTGCCGGACTCGCGCTGCACGTACTGCTGGCCGGCCGGCAGCCCGGTGGCCTGCTCCTGCCAGTCGGCCAGCGGCGCGGGAGCGAACGTGCGGCTGTAGGACACCGTGGTCTCGGTGACCTCGATCTGCAGCGGGGGCGGGTCCTCGACGTAGCCGCGGTGGATCCGGTGCGGGTGGACGAACGGGAAGTGGGTCCGGTCCAGCGCGTTGTCGTGCAGCAGCAGGTAGTTGACGGCCATCTCCAGCGAGCCGCCGAGGACCGCCCAGCCCGGCTCGCGCAGCGGCGGCAGGTCGGGCGGCTCGGTCCCGCGGCTCAGCGCCGGGTTGCCTGGCCAGGCCCAGACGAACGGCGGCCGTTCCTGCACCGGGTAGCTGCGCACCTGGGCGCCGTAGGGCACGTTGCGCTGGGACGGCACGAGCACGCACCGGCCGTCCGCGGCGTAGGTGAAGCCGTGGTACCCGCACACGACCTGGTCCCCGTCGAGCGTGCCCATGGACAGCGGCGCCGCGCGGTGCGGGCAGCGGTCGTCGAGCACCGCGACCTGGCCCTCCCCCCGGCGGAACAGCACCAGCCCGCGCCCCAGCGCCCGCCGTCCGAGCAGCGACCGGCCGATCTCGTCGCTGGTCGCGACCACGTACCAGCAGTTCAGCGGGTAGTCACCGGCTCCCGCCCCGTCGTACTGCGGATCAGTCACGGCACCCTCCCGAGCTCGCGCGGCGCCTCACAAGTCGAGCACCAGCCGATCGGACCTGGACCGCGAGACACACACCATCATGTACTCGTTCGCCTCGCGCTCGTCCTCGCTGAGCAGCGAGTCGCGGTGATCGGGGACGCCGTCCAGCACCCGGGTCTCGCACGTGCCGCAGACACCCTCCAGGCAGGAGGAGAGCACGCTGACGCCCTGCTGGTCGAGCGCGTCGATGATCGATGTGCCGGGCGGCACCGTGACCGTCACGCCGGACCGCTGGCACACCACCTCGAACGCGCCCTCCTCTCCCGCCTCCGGCTCGGGTTGCGGGCGGGCGGTGAACCGCTCGAGGTGCAGCGCGCCGGGCGGCCACGCGCCGCAATGCTGCTCGGTGGCGGCGAGCAGGCCTTCCGGCCCGCAGCAGTACACGAGCGCGCCGTCGGCCGGCGCGCCCAGGATCTCCTCCAGCGGAAGCATGCCCCTCTCGTCCTGCGGCCAGACGACCACTCGCTCGCCGTAGGGCTCCAGCTCGTCGGTGAACGCCATCGACGCCCGGCTGCGGCCGCCGTACCAGAGCCGCCAGTCCGCTCCGGCCTCGGTGGCCATCGCGACCATCGGGAGGATCGGCGTGATCCCGATGCCGCCGGCGATGAAGACGTATCGCGGCGCGGCGTGCAGCGGGAAGTGGTTGCGCGGTCCGCGCACGCTGACCTGGTCGCCCGCCCGCAGGGTCTCGTGTACCTTGCGGGAGCCGCCACGGCCGTCCGGGTCGAGCAGCACTGCGATCCGCCAGGCGTGCTGGTCGCCCGGCGACCCGCACAGCGAGTACTGCCGGACGGTGCCGCCGAGCAGCACGTCGATGTGCGCGCCCGGCGTCCAGGCCAGCAGCTGGCCGCCGCCCGGGTCGGCCAGTGTCAGCACGACGACGCCCTCGGCCTTGACCTCGCGCGCGGTGACCACCAAGTCGCTGCGGCGCTCGGAGAACACCGTCAGCATCGCGGCGCTGGGCGCCTCACCCGACGACATGCGTGCCCCTCCGGACGCGGCTACGGCACCACGACGGCGCGGCCGTCGAGCTTGCCCTGCTCCATCAGCTCGTAGGCGTGCATGGCGTCATCGAGCGAGAACCGCTGCACGTGCGGCGTGACCAGGCCGCGCCGGGCCAGCGCGATCACCTCGTGCAGCTCGGGCAGCGTGCCCCAGAACGACGTCCGCAGGCTGACCTCGTACGGGAGCGCGTAGAAGTTCCACGGGAACTGGCCCGCCGCGGCGCCGACCACGACCAGATCCGCGCCGGCCCCGGCCACCGCGGCGCCGAGCGCGATCGTCGGCGCCGCGCCGACGAAGTCGAGCACGACGTTCGCCTTCGCGCCCCCGGCCGTGTCGATGATCGCCGCCGCTGCGTCGTCGCCCGCGGGCACCGCGGCGGCCACCCCCAGCTCCCGCGCCAGCGACAGGGCCGTCTCGCGAGTGTCCACCGCGATCACGGTGGCCGGCGACATCGCGTGCAGGATCTGGATGGCGAAGTGCCCCAGGCCGCCGACGCCGATGACCACGACGTGGGCGTCGGGCAGCTCGTGCACCCAGCCCGCGTTCTCATGCCCGATCACGAACGGCGGTCCCCACGGCGCCATCCCCTCGGCGAACTCGTGCATCACGTGCAGGTCCGAGTGGCAGGCCCCGGCGCCGCCGACCTTGATCACGACCTGTCCCGGTCCCGGCTCCGGCCGGGGCAGTTCCACCAGCTCCGGATCGGACTGGAAGCTCTTCAACTGCAGCGCGCGCATGGGTGCTCCTCTCCGGGGGCCCGGGCGGTCAGGCGAGCAGGGTGCGGCCGGCCGGGGGTCAGGTGGCGGTCTCGCCGCCGTCCACCACCAGCAGGCTGCCGGTGATGAAGCTGGCCTCGTCGGACAGCAGGAAGCAGACCGGCGCGGCGATCTCCTCCGGCTCGGCCACCCGCTTCTGGAGGTTGGCCTGGCCGAACATCGCCGACCCCTGCTCCACGCTGCCGGCCCGCTCGATCATCAGCGGCTCGGTCATGCCGGTGCGGGTGCGTCCCGGCGCGACCGTGTTCACCCGGATCTCCGGCGCGACGTCGCGCGCGAGCTGCCGGGAGAACGCGAGGACGGCGCCCTTGGCCGCGCCGTACGGCGCGTTGCCCGCCTGGGCCGCGAGCGCGGCCACCGACGCGACGTTCACGATCGAGCCTGCGCCCTGCTTGCGCATGACCGGCACCGCCTGCCGGCAGAACAGGAACGTGCCGCCCGCGTGCACCGTCATCATCCGCTGCCAGCGCTCGAACGACCACTCCTCGACCGGGCCGAACTCCGCGTGGCCGGCCGCGTTGAACAGGCAGTCGATGGCGCCGAAGTGCTGCGCCGCCCGCTCGACGCAGCGACCCACCTCGTCCTCGTCGGCGACGTCGACGCCCAGCGCGATCGCGCCGTCCAGCTCGCCCGCCACCGCCTGCGCCCGCTCGTCGTCGCGGTCGGCCACCGCCACCCGGCCGCCCTCCGCGGCGAACCGCCGCCCGACCGCCGCGCCGAGCCCGGACGCGCCGCCGGTCACCAGCAGGACCTTCCCGTCGAACCGCGTCGCCTGCACGGCACCTCCCAGCGCGTCCGCCGACTTACTAGCATGCTACTACAAAAACTATCTCGCAGCCCCGATCGGAGCCGGGCCATGACCGATGACGCAGCGGTGTACCTGCACGTGACGATCCAGCTCGTCCGCGGCAAGCAGCGGGTGTTCGAGTCCGCGATGGCGCAGATGGCTCCCGTGCTGGAGAGCCAAGGTTGGCGGCTGGTCGGCGCGTTCGGCGCGGGCATCGGCCGGCTCGGCGCCGTGTACCACCTGTGGCGCGTCCCGTCGGCGGACGGGGCGCTCGAGGGGGTCGCGGCGGTGCGGGCGCACCCCGACGCCGCGCGCTGGCACGACGCGTTCGCCGAGTCCGTCGCCGACGAGGCGCTGCAACTCGTGCGCCCGATGACCTACTCGCGCACGCCGTGACCGTTCGGCGACGGCCATTGCCGTGACCGGTCAGCGGCCGACGACCGCGTAGCTGGCCATGACCTGCTTCTCGGTGGCGATCCGGTCCCGTAGCAGCTCTCGCGCCCGCGCGACGAGGTCGGCGGCCCCGGCCCGCTGCGCCGCGGCCAGCGCCTGGGTGAACGCCTCCCCGGCCCGCTCGTAGCGCCGGGCGACGTCGCCCAGGTGCAGGCTGTCCGCCGGGCAGGCCTCCGCGGCGGCCAAGGCGGCGCGCAGCGGCTCGCCGCCGCCATCCCGGTCGGCCACCGCGGCCACCGCCGCCACCCCGGCCACCGCGGCGGCGTAGGCCAGCAAGCCAGCGGTCTCCTCGCGCATCCAGGCGATCTCGTGCGCCGCGCGCACCGCGGCGTTGCGCAGCACGGTCTCGGTCATGATCAGCCGCAGCCGCAGGGTGTCGTCGGTGAGCGCCGGCAGGATCTCCTCGGTCAGCTCCTGGCAGCAGTCGGCGATGAGCGCGTCGGTGGTCGGTCTGGTGATCATTTCGACGACTCCTTCAGCTCAGCCGGTCGCAGATGGCCAGGAACATGTCGTGCTGGTGGGAGATGGCGTTGACCAGGTAGGAGGCCAGGATGCCCGGCCGCCGCCCCGCCCCGATCGCCGCGGCGGCGGCGAGCAGCTGCTCCAGCAGCAGCGCCATCCCGATGATCAGGAAGTAGTCGGCCACCTGGGGGTTGACCTGGTCCTCGGTCAGCCCGCTGGCGGCGCGGTAGCGGTCGAGGAACCGCTTCGGGTCGGCCCAGTACACGTTCGGCTCGAGCGGGATCTGGGTGTAGTACCCGAGGTCCTCGCGCGGGTCGCCGATGTGCGCGAACTCCCAGTCGATGACCAGCGGCGGCCGCGACGGGCTCACCAGGACGTTCGACGGCTGGCAGTCCCCGTGCACCAGCCCGAGGGGAACCGGCGGTGGCTGGTGCGCCCGGGCCCACCACGCGACGTACCGCAGGACCGGCGCGCTGCCCGGGTACTGCCCGGCCATCCGGTCGTAACCGGCCAGGACGCCGTCCAGGTAGCCCGGCCAGTCGGCGGGCCGCGGCATCGACGGCGGCAGCCGTTCGGAAGAAGCGGCGTGGACGGCGGCGAACGTGTCGACGAACAGGTCCGTCAGCGGGCCGGGGTCGGCGGCCCGGGCCATCTCGTCCTGCAGCGACACCGCCTCCGCGCAGTCCATCACGATGGCCTTCGAGCCGAGGTACTCGCCGGACCGGTCGTACCAGCGGGCCACCGGGGTGGACACCGACGTCGCGGCCGGCAGGGCCCGCAGCAGCTCCCACTCGGCGTCGCGGTCGCTGGCGAACACGCCGCTGCCGGGCGGGGGATCGCCGCGCAGGATGAACGCCTCCTCCGCGCCGTTCCGCCACCGCACCCGGGCCCGGGCGCTGACCCGGCTGTAGCCGCCGGTGATCGCGTCGCAGGCGACGACCCGGCCGCCGCGGGACGGCTCGGCCGCCGCCAGGAAGCGCTCCAGCCGCGCGCCCAGTGATCCGGAACCCGGTGCGTCCATGGGACCGGCTCCTTTCTAGAAGAACCCAGTCTCTAGAAAGTAACCAGTTCCGCGTCAACTGTCTGCAGGTGATGCAGCTCGTTCAGCGTGTGGATGACGCGCCTGCCGTCGCCGGCCAGCACCCGGCTCATCGAGGCGTGCGCGGGCCGGAAGAACATGTCCTGGCGCAACCCCAGCAGGTGACCCATGTAGGCGTTGATGACGCCGCCGTGGCAGACGATCACCAGGTGCCTGCCCTTGTGCAGCGCCAGGATGCCCTCGACCACGGTGACCACCCGGTGCCGGAACTCGGCGCTGCTCTCGGAGAACGGCGACACGTCCCAGCGCAGCTCCCGGATGAACCGCTCGTGCACGCCGTGCCAGATCACCGGCGGCAGCACGTCCTCGAGGCGCACCCCGTCGGGCACGTCGCGGTAGGTCTCCACCTCGCGCAGTTCCGGGTAGACGACCGGCTCCAGGCCGTGCGCCGCGGCCACCTCACGGGCGGTTTCCGCGGCCCGGACGAGGTGGCTGCACAGCACCGCGTCCACCGGCTCGGCGGCCAGCGCCGCGCCGACCGCGGCGGCCTGCCGCTTGCCGACGTCCGACAGCGGCGGGTCGGCCCACTGGCCGGGGGTGAACGCGCCGGACGGTATCTCCTGCCTGCCGTGCCGGACGAACGTCAGCGTGACGACGCCGGGCTGCCCGGTCAGGAACGGGCGGTCAAGCGACGTGGGCGACGGGGCCTGGGCCGGCGGCTTGCGCGGCGGGGAGGGGGTGGACGGGGACGCCGGGAGCGGATGCGGCTGCATACCGGCGATGGTAGGGGACCGCCCCCCGGCCGAATCCCACCGGGCGGGGGGGGTGTTGCCCGGTCCCGCGCGGCCCGTGGATAATCCGGAGGGGGACTGTGTTTCAAGACACCGGTTCCGCTATCTCTGGGAGATGCCATGGTCTACGTCCCGCACCGCGGAGCTCTGCCAGCCAGGATCGGGTCGGGCGTGCCGCTGATACCCGACATCGGCCCCGCCGAGCTCGACTCGTCGGTGTACACCGACCCGGCCCGGTTCGAGGCCGAGCGCCGCAAGGTGCTCAACCGCAGCTGGCAGATCATCTGCCGGTCCAGCGACCTCGCGGCCACCGGCGATCACGTGGTCTGGGAGGGCCAGGGCGAGACCGTCGTGATCAGCCGGCGCCGCGACGCCGGCGTCAGCGGCTTCCACAACGTCTGCCAGCACCGCGGCGCCCGCATCGTGCCCCGGTCAGGCACCGGCGCCCGCCGGTTCACCTGCCGCTGGCACAGCTGGAGCTACGACCTCGAGGGCACGCTCGTCGGCGTGCCGGACCGCGAGGACTTCGACGAGGGGCAGCTCAAGGGCCTGTGCGCGCCCCCGGTCGAATGCGCCGAATGGGGCGGCTGGGTGTGGGCGGTGCTCGCCGGCCCGGGCGTCGCGCCGCCGCTGGCCGACTGGATCGGTGCGGAGATCGAGGCCGACCTCGGCGTCTACCGCATGGAGGACATGGAGCTGCACGACAAGCTGGTGTGGGACCTGGAAGCGAACTGGAAGGTCGTCATCGACGGCTTCAACGAGAACTACCACGCCGCGCACCTGCACACGATCTCGCCGCAGGACGTCAAGGACGGCCGGTTCAGCACGTACTTTGTGTCCGGCCGCAACGGCATGATGGTCGTGCCGTACAAGGGCGTGCTGCCCGAGCTGATGCAGACCGGCGACCACCAGAGCCTGGCGATCTGCCACTACACGATTTTCCCGACGTCGGTGTTCAACAACAACCCGAGCCACATCCAGCTGTTCCGCGCGGTCCCGATCGAGGTCGACCGCACCAGGTTCGAGGTCTGGGAACTCTGGTATCCCACCGACGACCAGGAGTACCTGGACAAGACCGGCGCGCACTGGGAGCGGCTCAAGGGCGTCGTCGCCGAGGACGTGGAGATCTACCAGGAGTGGGCGGCGGCGCGCCGGTCCACCGCCTACACGAGGAACGTCCTCAACAACCGCGAGTGCAAGATCACTCATTTCCACCACGTCGTGCAGGACATGCTCGACGCCGACGACTAGCCGACGACTAGCCGACGACCAGCCGACAACCAGAGGGACACGAGGCAATGGCTGCTCCGCACTACGTAGCGGGAATCGACTTCAATTCGGCGGTTCGCGAGGACGCGTACGGCGTCATGACGCGGCTCGTCGAGCACTACCGCAACAAGTCGACCGACCAGGTTCCAGAGCAGTGGCGGGAGCCGGTTCACGCCTACCGCGACCCGCAGCTGTGGGAGCGGGAGATGCGGGAGATCGTCGCCACGGTGCCGCTCCCGCTCGCGATGTCGTGCGAGCTGCCCGGGGCCGGCACGTACAAGGCCATCGACGTGGCCGGCACGCCGGTGGTGATCACCCGCGACTCGGCGGGGGCCGTGCACGCGATGAAGAACGTCTGCCGGCACCGGGGTGGCGAGCTGGTGCCCGCCGGCACCGGGCGCGCGCACCGGCTGACCTGCCCGTACCACGCGTGGAGCTACGACCTGCGGGGCTGCCTGCTCGGTGTGTACGGCGAGGACACCTTCGGCGGCGTCGACCGCGAGCGGATGAGCCTGTTCGCGCTGCCCGCCGCCGAGCGCGCCGGGCTGGTGTTCGTCTCGCTCGACCCGAAGGCGACGATCGACCTGGAGGCCTGGCTCAGCCCCGAGCTGATCACGCTGCTCGAGGCGATGGCGCTCGATAAGTGCCACCACTACTCGACCCGTACCCTCGACGGGCCGAACTGGAAGGTCGTCATCGACGGCTACCTGGAGGGGTACCACTTCGCGTCGCTGCACCGCACGACCGTCTACCGGACCAACTTCTCCAACATGGCCGCGTTCGACACCTGGGGCCCGCACCAGCGCAACTCGTTCGCGCTGCGACCGATCGCCCACGCGGCCGACCTGCCGCCGGAGCAGTGGGATCCCGCGCTCTGCGTCGGCGCGATCTACTGGCTGTTCCCCGGATTGGCCGTCGCCGGGGGCTGGCGCTCGCAGGTCGTCGTGTCGCTCGTCCTGCCTGGCCGGACGTGGGACACCTCGCACACCCAGCAGATCCTGGCGCTGCGGCACGAGCCGGCCGACGACGACGAGCGCAAGGCGGCCGAGCACACCCGCGACTGGTTCCACGACGTGGTCATGGACGAGGACTACGCGACCGGCTTCGGCGTCCAGCGCGGCCTGCAGGCGCTCGACGGCGAGGAGTTCGTCTTCGGCCGTAACGAGCCCGGCGTCCAACACTTCCATCGCGTCCTGAAGGAGATGCTGCAATGAGCGGTGGCGGAGCGACCGATTTCGACGAGGAGCTGCCCGGGATCGAGGAAGGGTCGGCCGGGACGGCCGGGGCGGCGCCGCTGCTGGACAAGAGGGTCGCCGTGATCACCGGCGGCTCGCGCGGCATCGGCCGCGGCATCGCCGAGGCGTTCGCGGCGCAGGGCGCCGCGGTCGTGCTCGGCGGCCGGTCGCGAGACAAGGGCGAGCAGGCCATCGACGAGATGGGCGTCGGCGACCGCGCGATGTTCGTGCAGTGCGACGTGCGCCGCGAGGACGACGTCAACAACCTCATCGACCAGGCCGCCCGGCGGTACGGCAGCGTGGACGTCCTGGTGAACAACGCCGGCGGCAGCGACCGGTACGCGCTGGTGCACGAGCTGTCCGACGAGGCGTGGCAGAACGCGCTCGACCTCAACATCAACGCGGTGTTCTGGGCCACCCGGCGCGCGCTGCGCTACATGCTCGACGGCGGCTGGGGCCGGATCATCAACATCTCCTCGGTCGAGGGCAAGCAGGGCAACAAGCCCGCGGTCAGCCACTACATCACGAACAAGCACGCGATCAACGGCCTGACCAAGGCGGTCGCGCACGAATACGGCACCAAGGGCATCACCTGCAACGCGATCTGCCCGGGCGCGATCGAGACCGACCTGATGAAGGAGGCCGGCCCGGGCGCCGCCGCCTCGGCCGGGATCACCTACGAGCAGTTCCTCGACAACTACGCGCAGGAGGCCGCGATCAAGCGGCTGAACACGGTCGATGAGGTCGCCGCCATGGCCACCCTGCTCGCCAGCGAGGTCGGCGGCGGCATCACCGGCGCGCTGCTCAACGTGGACGGCGGGACCTCTCAGTGGTGACCGCGGCGGACGCGCTGCCCGGCCGCTGGCTCACCGACTGGGAGCGGTTCCCGCGGCTGCCGTTCTACACCCGCGCGAACGCCGGCGAGGTGCTGCCCGACCCGGCGAGCCCGCTCGGCTGGACGCTGGTCTTCGAGAAGGGGCTGCTGCCCGGGTGGCTGCGCGGAATGGTCGACTTCGGCATCTACCGCGAGGGCGAGCTGCCCATGGATCGCCCGCCGGTCGTGGGGCTGTTCGGCGGCTACTTCTACATCAACCTGTCGCACTGCCGGATCATGGCGATCCGGATGGGGATGACGGTCGAGGCGTTCGACGCGTCCCTGCTCGGCAACGCGGCCGCCGCGCCGCCGTACCAGCCGCACCCGGACGACCCGTGCGCGGAGTGCTCGGCCAAGGCCGCGCGGACGATCGGCGAGATCCTCGCCGCGACCGAGTTCCCTACGATCGACGCCGACCTGGAGCGCGTGCTGGGTAAGCGCCGCGCCCGCCCCGACCTCGCCGCGCTGTCGCCGGCCGACCTGGTCGCCCGCGCCCGGTCGTTCCTGCCCGAGCTTGACAACGCGTTCGCGGTGCACGACTACTCGACGCTCGGCTCCGCGGTCGGGCCCGCGAAGCTCGCCGACGCGTGCGCCGCAGCCGGCGAGCCCGACGCGCTGCTCGACCTGATCTCCGGCTTCGGTGAGGTCCCGTCCGCGTCGCCGTCGTGGGGCCTGTGGCGGCTGTCCCGGCTGGCCAACGCGTCGACCGAGGTCAGCGCCCTGTTCGACAGCGGTGTAGCCGCCGTGGCGCAGGCGCTGGCTGTCCCCGGCGAGTCCGCCGTCGTGTCGTTCGGAAAAGCCCTTGAAGACTTCCTCGCCGACTTCGGCCAGCGCGGCCCGAACGAGTGGGACATCCGCGCCGTGTCCTGGGAGGCCGGCCCGGAGCAGGTGCTCGCGCTCGTGGACAGCATGCGGCACATGCCCGACGAGAACTCGCCGGACGCGCGGCACGAGCGCCTGGAGGCCGCGCGCAAGGCCGCCGCGGAGCGGATCCGCGCCGCGCTGCCCGGCGACGCGGCCCGGCAGGGCTTCGACACGGCGCTGGCCTCCGCGGCCCGCACGATCCCGCTGCGGGAGAAGACCAAGCTGATCGCCGTCACGACGATCAACGAGGTGCGGATGGCGATGCGCGAGCTCGGCCGGCGGGGGGTGGCGGCCGGGTTCTTCGCGGCCCCCGAGGACGTGATGATGCTGCTGGAGTCGGAGCTGGATGCGTATGTGACCGATCCGGCCAGCTTTGCCCCGTTGATTTCCGAACGGCTGGCGCGCTACCTGGCGCTGTTCGAACTCGAACCGCCGTTCATCATCGATTCGGGCCCGGAGCCGCTGTCCCGCTGGCCCCGGCGCGCCCGGTCGCGGGCCGAACAGGCCAAGCCCGGGGACGTGCTGACCGGGATCGGCGGCAGCGCCGGGCGGTACGAGGGCACGGCCCGGGTCGGCATGGACCTGCGCGCGGCGATGGACCTGGAGCCGGGGGAGGTCATGGTCGCGCCGCTCACCGACGCCGCCTGGACGCCGCTGTTCCTGGTGGCGGGGGCGGTCGTGGTGGACGTCGGCGCGCTGAACAGCCACGCCGTGGTCGTCTCGCGCGAGCTCGGGATCCCGTGCGTGCTCTCGCTGGAGGACGCCACCGCGCGGCTGCGCGACGGCATGACCCTCGCCGTGGACGGCACGGCGGGCACGGTCACCGTGGTGTCGGCGTGACCCGCCCGGCCGTGACCGGCCTCGAGGCGCTCGCGGACCGGCAGGACATCACGGACCTCTGCTACCGCTACGGCCTGGCGCTCGACGCCCGGGACTGGACGGCGCTGGCCGCCTGCTTCACCCCGGACGCCGCGGCGCACTACACCGGCCTGCCGTCGGCCCTCGGGTACCAGGCGATCGAGGCGACCTGCCGCGCGGTGCTCACGCCGCTGACCGCCACCCAGCACCTCATCTCCAACGTCGTCGTGCGGCTGGACGGCGACCGCGCCCGATCCACCTGCTACCTGCAGGCGCAGCACGTCAGGACCGGCACCGAGGGCGGCGACCACTTCATCATCGCCGGCCGCTACGACGACGATCTGGTCCGCACCCCGGACGGGTGGCGCATCAGGGAGCGGCGCCTGGACATCATCTGGACCTCAGGCAACCCGGCCGTCGTCGGCGCCGCCTAACGGTTTCACGACGCCTCGTCGCGGCTACGGCTCGTTCACCGTCAGGCCAGCGAGCGCAGATCCGACCAATCTGCGTGGCCGCCGATCTGCCGGAGCTTGACCGCCCAGCTGCGCGTAACCGCGGCGATGCGGCTCTGCCCACGCCGAACGCCGATCACGCAGTGTGAGACGCGGCCTGGATCTTTCGGTTTCCTGAGCGGCCGAAGTGCCCGCCCTAGATCTAACAGCTCAACGCGGCGTAATCCCCGGTTGCGGCGGCCCGGGTAGGCGCTGGGCGCGAGGATGGCAGCTACCCGCGCTGATCCCAGCTGGCATCGGCGTGGAGGAACCTGACGGGCGGGTCCAATCGGGCTGGCCAGCAGCCGATCGCGCAGACCGACAGCTGCCAGGCAGCGCACATGGGCTACTTCATCTCGGGCGGAAGCGCCAGCTGTTCTGGTGGTAGCCGAAGGTTTCGAAATCGGCTATCTAGTGGCCGTAGACACGCCCGGCAAGCGGAGGGTCGTAGACAGTGGCGAGCGCGATCGGCCGGGTGGGCTCGCGGATCGATGCCCGGACTTGGCCGTACTGCGGGTCGTCCCAGGCCAGTTTCGACTTCCACGCCGACACCAGACGGCTGTAAGGGTTACGGACGAAGCTGAAACGGAGGTGGTCCGGCGATCGCAGCATCTCCACGATCTGAGCCGTCGGGTACGCCAGCAGCGTCGGCCCGGCCCAGTTGGCGTGTACATCGCCCCACCGGTCGGGCCCGGGTCCGCACCCTTCCCAGGTCTGCAGCGCCATCTTGATGGTCGTGCACGCCACCTTGGGGACGGTCATGGCCACGTACCGGTGAGCGACCGAGGCCCGGGAGTGGTAGCCCCAGCTGGCCTGCCGGCCCTCGGCGCGAACCGCCTCGATGTATCGGGCCAGGACCAGCTCGTCCATGTCCATGGTCGATTCTGCGCGCGACTGTCAGCTGCGGACCAGCGAAATTACCCTGGCCATGCTCTCGTAGGACGCTGGGAAGCAGCGCTACCCCCAAAAGCCGTTGCCTGGCAATCAGCACCGGCCGTAACGCCGGCCATTCCTGTCTCCGCCGCCTCTGCCGGTATTCCGCGTCGCCTGCGGGACGGAATGGTTCGCCGAACCCGGGGACGGACCGGCGAACTCGTCGCCTGCGATCATAGGACCGGGCTTGGCCGGCCGGATTAGTGCCGCAGCTGAGCTCGCACGAACCGAGAACTCGCACGTCAGCGGCCTATGCCAGCCGCGGACGCAAATCGTGGCCCAAGTCGGGGCTCACCCGCCGCGAAAGCCGGTCAACCGCGCCGCTGAGGCCCGGGTCGGTAAGGTCCGCACGCCGGAGGTCCTGGCGGGGGGCTCATCAACCTTAGCCGTGGCATCAGCCTGGCAGGCCTCCGCGTCCTGCCGGAGCCTGGCTGCCACGCTCTGCCATCACACCGCACCCGCGCGGGATCGTGACAAACCAGCGCGCGTGCCTCCTAGCCACCCCCGGTCACCCCGCGCAACCCATCACGAGGCTCGCGCGAGAGCCTTTAAAGATGATGGGCGTGGTTGATGCCGGGCCGGGCTAACCGGTGATGGCGTTCAGCTCGGCGAACTGCTCGTCGGTTAGCTCGATGGCGGCGGCGGCGATGTTGTCCTCCAGGTGGCTGACCGTCGAGGTGCCCGGAATTGGCAGCATGACGGGCGAGCGCCTCAGCAGCCAGGCAAGGGCCAGCTGCGACGGGGTCGCGCCGCGCTCGGCGGCCAGCTGCGCCAGCGGGCTGCCGGGGCCTGCCAGTGCACCGGTGGCCAGCGGGAACCACGGGATGAACGCGATGCCGTTGCCGGCCGCGTAGTCGAGCAGGGGCTCGGCGGAGCGGCTGGCGAGGTTGAACATGTTCTGCACGGAGACGACCGGGGCG
>Ga0070698_100000558_pt1 | contig 39929 bp, 36 predicted proteins | sample KBSK1502metaG_FD_65477 | JGI IMG/M metagenome (GOLD analysis project Ga0070698, IMG submission 65477) | Corn, switchgrass and miscanthus rhizosphere microbial communities from Kellogg Biological Station, Michigan, USA - KBS K1-50-2 metaG | ecosystem: Host-associated > Plants > Roots >...
TGGACTGATCTACGAGCCGAAAGGTCGTCGCGAAACTCATCCGACCGAGCAGGTTTGCGTCGACGATCTGATCAAGGCGAGCGCAGACGCGTTGTCTTCGTTAGCCAGGTGACTCGCGACAGGGAGTGAACTCATACACGGGGGGACGCTGGGCGCTCATGGCTTCCGCTGCCTGTTTGCCTGCTTGTTCCGAACGCACCCGACACACGGCGGGAGGGGATCGAGCAAGTGCTCGGGGATGACGAGGCCGGTGTCGTCCTGCCACTTCCCGTCCACGAGCTTGACGTCCACGGTGATCTTGGTGGCCGGCGGGACTGGGGCGGTCCACCAGGTGGCGGTGCGCTGTACCGCAGCGTGCTCCGCGGCGCAGGTGCAAGGTTCGAGCTTGAGCCCGGGGACTGGAGCCGGGACCGGTGCCCCCGGCACGGGGGACTCGAGCGCCACCGACTGGTTCACGGGTGCGGGCTCCACGAGGCGCTGGAGCTCAGGATGGGCCGCTTCGCCTCCCTCCAGGGCCGCGACCGCGTCGGGTTCGATAGACGCAGGCTCCTGGTCAGCCGCGGCATCACGAAGGCGCGGATCGATGTACTTCTCCGTTCGCCTCCGCTCGAGAAAGGCCGCCAGGCTAGCGGGCACCATGAGGACGCGGCCGTCCTTCGTGGTATGGGGCACGAGAGCCTCGCCGGCGGCAGTGTCCTTCGAGCCCCACTGTTGAGGCGCACGCATACGCAACCATGCCAAGGCCCATTTCGGACGGCCGCCCTTTTGAAGTGCCATTACATTTCGCGCCTCGGCCTCGGCCATCGCGCGGACCACGCGGTCATGAAAATCACGGTAGGGCTTGGGAACCCTGATCGTCTTCGGATCTTGGCCGCTGCCCACAAGGAGCCATCGGTACAGCTCGTCGGAGCGCGCCCCCAACAAAATCTTGGCGACGACCTCGAGCAGGCACCCGGCCTTGAGATAGCGAACGGCCGCGGCGGTGATCGCGGCGGTCGGATGACTAGCGCGCTTGCGGTTCAGAGCCATCTCGGATTTCGGACCTCGGCCCCATAGTCGAAGGCATCGGCCGCGCGGCTCGGACCGCGACCGGGTGTGCGCGGGTCGCGGTACGGTTTGTGGCAGACCGGGCACCCATGCTCGGCGATATATTCGACGTGCTCGGGAGTGCCGCACTCGGCGACACAACGGCCGGTGGGTAAGGTCGCATGCACCTGCCGGATTGATGCGACGATACGCTCCTCGATCTGCTGACGAGCCCGGTCGCGCTGTTCCGGCCAGGACAGCTCGCGCCCCGGCGCCGCGACCGGCTTCCGGACCTTGGCCGCGATGGGCGCGGGAATCGGCGCCGGCGGGGCCGCGACGGGGTCGACTTGAATTTGTGGCTTCGAGGCCGGCGTGGTCGACCGCGCAATGGGATCCCCATTCACCTCGATGGGCCCCTGAGCTCGGCGCTTCGCCTGCGCCCGCTTCTCGGCAAGGGCCTTGCGAGCCGCTTCGAGCGATGACGGATTGCCCGCAGGGTTGCGCGTGAACATGCGGCGGCGTTCGAGGGCCAGGGCCCTCTCGGTTCTGCCGATGCGCGGGCTCGGGCTCATGCTGCGCCTCCCTTCTGGCGGTCTGCCTTGATCAAATCGGCGAGGCAAACCTGGGAAACGGCCATCCGCACCTCGTGGAGGTTCACGTCGAGCGCGAAATGGTGACGCGGCTCCCAGAGCCGAGCATCGAAGCTGGGGGCGAAACAGGTACCACGTTTCGATTTCATCTGAACCCTTCCCGCGGGCGAAAAAACAAAAGCCGCCCGCCTGCTGCCGAGGCGAACGGCTTGAACGACCTCGCCTACACTACGGATCACCCGGTATCCACCGGGGCTTGGATCTCTCCAAACGCGGAGATGGTACCACGAGGGACACGTCGCGTCTAGTTCGGGCCGCCGGCGTTCGAGAGGCCCTCACGGACCTGCCGATGCGCGGACTCATGGCGCTGCTCCAAGCTGGCGCTTCGCTATGATCAGATCGTCGACGCAACCCTGCTCGGTGTGATGACGGTTTAATCAGATAGTGGGGCGCTCAGATCAGTCCAGATTAGTCCCGATGGCGGCGGCCCTTCGGTAGCGACCTCTTGAAGCGTCTGGAATCATTGGTTCGCAACCACAGGCCGAGGGAGCGTCTGTCGCCCCGCATGTCGGGAAGTGCAGAAAAGTAAAGCGCAAGCTAGCCGCCGCCCTTCGGCGTCGAGGAACGACAGGAGTGAGCGCGTGAGTGGCGGCGAGCGATTCGTGAGCGACGGTGACGCGAACACGGTCACGGTCCCAACATCACGCCGAGACCAGCTCCGTGACGAGTTCCGAGTCAAGCAAGTAGTCGTACGCTAGCGCGCTCAGCCAAGGGTAGGCCGCGAGGTCGAAGAGAGCGTGTCGGTCATTGCACGTCCTCGCTATCGTCCCGGCGTTCTGCCCTCCGTATCGCCACCAGGATGATCCCGAGTAACCGGCCCTCCGAGGGGCGACTTTCTCTTGAACCTCCAGCACCGTTCTCTTGCCGACTGGGACACCCTTCGCGTGAGCCTCCGAGGGCTCCGCACTCGGCGGTCCTCTGGTCAGCAAGCCCCTGGCCGCCATGTGCGGCCGCCTCTGCCCCTCTTCTGCCTCCTCCTTTCTGTCCCCTGGTCAGGAGAATGTCCGGAGGAGTATAAGGCGCTTGGCGTGACGATCCCGCCGGCGCTCCTGCTGCGAGCGGACCAGGTGATCGAGTAACGCGTTGGAGTGAACATCCTGAGAGGGAGAGACCCATGCACTTCATCCTGTTCGTCCTGATCGGGTTGATCGCGGGGGCGCTGGCCGGGCGAGTAGTGAGCGGTCATGGGTACGGCCTGCTCGGAGATCTGATCGTGGGGGTTGTCGGCGCGTTCCTGGGCGGCTGGCTCTTCGCCGTGGTCTTCGGTGTGGTCGGCGGAGGCTTCATAGTCAGCCTGCTTTCCGCCTTCGTCGGAGCGGTCATTCTGCTGTGGGTAATTCGGCTGATTGCGCCGGGTCGGGCGTAGCATCCAGCCGACGAAGCGAGAACCCACCGACCGTGACTGATTGCCTCGGCCGCCTGCTCCTCGTCACGCTCGAGGCAACGCGCGCCCGACGTGGAGCTGCCCGTGCTGGTCGCCCTCCGCGCGTGGCTCGACTCGTGGCGCGGGATCGGCGTCGTCGAGCGCGGCATGGCGCACCAGGGCTACGATCTCCAGCTCACCCGCTACGACGAGAAGGCCGGCGCGCGACGTTCTACTCGACGGGGATGGAGCATTCGCCGACGAGCGCGACGGGCTCGGCCCGGGAGCCCACACCCGTGGCGCGCGGTCCAGGGGGCGGCGCGGGACGCCCTGAGGAAAGCCAACGAAAGGCCGTGAGCGCTTACGAGGTCGGCAAGACTATCTGCCGTGTCGGCCGAGCATCATGTGCAGCGAAACGAGAAATAGAAAGGCCCCGAACACCTTTCGGAGGATGTGTCCCTCGATCTTCGTCGCAACTACGGCGCCGATCGACGCCCCGAAGAAGAATCCGAGCGCGAGCAGGCCCGCGACCGCAAAGTCCACGTGACCCGCACGATAGTACCAAAGAGCGGCGAGAAGCCCGATGGGCGGAAGCAAAATGGCCAGCGAGGTGCCCTGTGCTTGGTGCTGGGAGAAGCCGAAAACGTAGATGAGGAGCGGAATGAAGATCTCACCACCGCCGACTCCGAAGAGTCCGCCGATGATGCCGGTCAGGAAGCCCGCCAGAGCGAACGTCATGGCAGCTCATCGTCGAGCCGCTCCGAAGCGCGTTCAACATGTTCGTTCGTGCATAAGGACCAAGGCCTGGATCGAGCGCGAGGGGCGATTCGTGATCGGCGAGGGCGGAATCGCGCTCCTCTTGGCCGTGGCCGCCTACGGCTCGCTCGCCGAAGGCGCCCGACAGATTGGTTGGTCGTACCGACATCGTGGGCTATCTCCGTAGTGCCGAAGCGGTGTTCGGCGAATCGCTGATCGCAACGCGTGCGGGCAGGGGCACGGCCCGAGGAGCCGTCCTGACGGGCGCGGCTCGCCTGCTCATCGAGCAGATGCGCGATGCCCGCGGTCTTCTCGATCAGGCGCTCGGGCCGAGCGGCCCCACGCTGCACGAGATCGCGGCGCGCGGCCGAAACGGTCTTGACACTGTGTGACCGATAAGTCACTATGACCGTACGTCAGCGTATGGTGAAGCGACTCACGAGATTCCGGGAGGAGCGCGGGCTCAGCCAGACGGAGCTTGCCGCGAAAGCGCGGATCAGCCGCGAGTATCTGTGGCGCCTCGAGGCCGGCCGCCAGGATCCGACGCTCGGCACGCTCGAGAAGCTGGCGAAGGCCCTCAAAGTGAAGGTGACGGAGCTGTTGGAGTGAGGAATCACGGCAAGGCCGTTGACCCAGAGCGGCAGTGCGAGGCCCCTGTACGCGGTCAGCGTAACCGTCGTTGCCTCAATCGGCCGCTCCTCGGATCGCCGTTTTGCTTTCGTCACCGCTACGAGGCCAGCAAACCGAAGGGAGCGCCAGAGCCGGGCTATGAGTGGTATCCGCTTCGCGACGGTCTCGGCCGACCATACTTTTGGTTTCAACTCCGCACCGAAAAGGGGAAACGCCAAGCGAGATACCTCAATCGACACGGCGCCACCCTCAGCGAAGCGGAACGAGACGAGATCCGCCGCGTGCTCGGCGCGGATTACCAGTGACGGAGTTGCTGAAATGACGACGGCTGAGCCGAGCTATCCACCGCTCTCGACGACAGAGATCCAAGCCTTACCCGAAGGCGCGCGCGTCATCGTGACGTGGAGCGAAGGGAACGACGGCCCTCACGAGTACCGCGTGCATTGGCGCCGCGGCGAGCCTTACGCGCAGACCGATGAGGAGCTTCGCCAGGGGCGCGTGGACCTTGAGAAGTGGCTGACATACTACGTCGGGCCGCGGCGCCCGTTCACACGAGTCTGGGCTCTCGCCGCTCGGCCTGCCGAATGACGACGGAATAAGGGGCGCCCCCGCGCGCTGGCACCGCCGGAGTCAACAAGATGGAGCCGCCGAAGTGACCCCCGACGAATTCGGCCCCTTGGGGATGAATAGCGACGAGATGGATCGAGCCCACGCCGCGATTCGGAGGCTAACGAAGGAATGCATCGACGTCACCCGTGAGCGACTCCGACGGGGTGAACGCCCGAACCTCAATGCGGTAGCGCGGAGCGCCGTGGTCGGGATGCGAAGTGCGCTCGTCGGGCTCGGACTGTCGCTGAAACAGCGCGAGGCATTTCTGGTCCTCGCCGCCGCCGAGGTCCTGAAGGCCTACCTCCAGAACCTGGAGCGGACAGCGACAAAGCGCCGTGTGAACTGAAGCGCCCCCGCGGGGCTGGCACCGCCGGGTGGAAGGGAGAGAACGATGGCAGTCCGACGACACAAGAGTCACGGTTCGTGGGTCTGGCAGGCGCGCGTCAGCTACCAGGGCCGGCGTCGCAGCGTGTACCGCGCGACGAAGAACGAGGCGAAGGAGGCGGAGGCCCAACTCCTCCAGGATCTCAAGGCCGAGCGCGCCCAAGCCGCCCAGGTCGAGCAGGCGCCGGCGACGTTGCGAATGCTCCTCGAGCACTACGTCGCGGACCTGGAGGCAAGGGGCAAGGGCGCGGGCACGGTGATCCGGGCGAGCTCCACCGCGAAGATGATCGAGCGGGTCACGCCGCCCCTGCTCGACATGCCTGTGAGTGCGATCGGCGACCCCGAGATCTTCGCGTTCCGGAATGCCCGGGCGCGCGAAGGAAAGGTCGTCTACGAGACCGTCGCTGGGAAACGGGAAGAGCGACGGGTCCCCAACAAGCCGAGCACGATCAACCGCGACCTCCGGACGCTACGCGCGGCGCTCAAGAAGGCTCGGCCAGAGTATCGCTTTCCAGGAGGCGCGTTCTTCCCCGCCGACGACACGCGGGTCCGCTGGCTTCGCCCGGAGGAAGAAATCCTTGTCTTCGAGCCGATGCCGTCACCCTTTCGAGAGATCGCGAAGCTCGCCGCATTGACCTTGATGCGTCAGGGCGAGATCCTATCTCTTCGCCCCGAGTACGTGCACTTGGAGCAGGGAGTGGTGCTGCTTCCGAAGGCCAAGGGCGGGGCGCGTCCGGTGATCCTCAATGCCGAGGCGCAGAAGATCCTCCGAGCCCAGCTCGAGCGCCATGAGGGGAAGCCGTGGGTGTTCCCGAATCCGGACGGCGAGCCCTACAGTAGGATTCACGTCTCGCGCGTGTTTCGGAAAGCAGCCCGCGCAGCTGGGCTCAAAGACTTCCGGTTTCATGACCTGCGCCATCACGGGGCGACGATGGCGCTCAACGCTGGGTTCACCGCTCCGATCGTGATGGCGCTCGGCGGCTGGAAGTCGGAAGCCATGATGCGGCGATACGCGGCGGTGACGGATCAAACCCTCAGGGCGGCGGCGGAGGCGGTGGCCGGGAGCGAGACAAACTTAGGAAGCGAGGCTGCGCACACGAATAGGCATTCGTGACCGGTGCCCTGCAGGGTCCGACTGCAGGGGAATTAGATCTTGTAGCGATCGCGTGACGAGGATAGACCTACGGGACGAGGGCCGGGGCAGTCGCTTGAAGGACCCGTGCCGCTCCTTCGAGCAAATTTGGTCCGGCCAAACCAGGAATCGCTGTAGGGCAGGGACCAAGCAGTTGGCCACCGGGGGTTGGCCGACCTACTAAAGCGCCGTACAGCCTACGTGTTTCGGCGATGAATGTTTCTTGCGCCGATTCTGAATCATGTGCAATGGCATGTCTCAGCACCCTTAGGGCCCACTGGGGCGCGGCTCCGTGTTGGGTGACTTGCACGCACGGGGTTCGAGTGGCGCTCCCAGCGAGCCCGCCGACTTCGAGCGGTCGAATGGTACAGGGTTCGAATCTCGTTTGGGATGAGCTGAATGCGGAGCCGTGACGTGTACGCACCGATGGAGGGATGTGTGGTCTGCGGCGAGAACGCCGTGAGCAAGCAGTTCTGCCGGATCCACCTGCTGGAGCACCGCGAGAAGGAGCGCGCCCGAGTCTGCGGCGGGGCCTGGCATCCCGGGGGACCAGGCCGTCCCCCAGCGGAGCCACCGCTTGACCCGACCGTCTCTTATCTCATGGGCGCGCGTGACCTGCTGCGGAGGGCGGCGGCCGTGTGCCCGGTGCCGGACTTTCCAGGCCGGATCACCGCGCTCCGCGTCGCCGTTGGGACTTGTGCTCGATGACTTGTTGTGAGCCATCGCGGTCACTGTGGAACAGTCGAAGGACCAGCAGTCCTAATTATTATATTGCCAGACTCACCGTTCACAGCTCTCAACGCAAAGACGCGCTTCATTCTGATCGCGCAGCGTTGCGAGCCTTTCGGAAGTGGCTCACGATGATGAACGACGTGACGGAGTGGGCGATCACGTTAAATCTGATCGCGTTGTTGATGTAAGCGAACAGTCTGTGGCCACGTCTGAGAGCAAGCCGACCCGAACGATCGGGCGAACGATTGACAGCATATAACCAACGTGATATGACCGCCGCATTTCGCAGCAGGTACTTGATGGAGGAGCGCGATGGTACGAGAGGCCGGCCACCGCCGTTATGTCTTCGCGGCTATGCTCACACTCGGCGCCATATCTACATTCCTCGTCTTCCTGCTGGCGCCGCCGAGGCTTGTCGAGACGGCCGCCGCGCAGCCGAAAACCTACAAGATCATCATGGCGAACGTCCTCAACCCCGGGGATCCGACCGTCGATGCCATGGCCGATTTCAAGAAGGACGTCGAGGACAAGAGCGGCGGACGGATTCTCGTCGAGTTGTATCCGAGCGGCCAGCTGGGCAGCCAGGAAGAAGTCGTGGAAATGCTCAAGTCCGGTGCAGCCCAGATCCACATCGCGTCGCCGCAGTATCCCGCCAAGTACTTGCCCGAGCTTCAAGTCATCACGCTGCCGTATCTCTTCGGGAGCCCGGAAGCCTTCGATCGAGCGCTCGACGGTCCGGTCGGGGCGGAGATGCGCCGCTTGATGGAAGAGAAGACGGAGTTCAAGATCCTCGCCTTTGAGGAGTTCGGGCTGAAGAACGTCTTCAATCGGCGGCGACCGGTCAATACCTTGGACGATCTCAAGGGTCTGAAGCTCCGAGTCATCAACGCGCCGGTGACGATCAAGACGTTCGAGGCGCTGGGCGCCAGCCCGATCGGCATGCCCATCAACGAGGTCTATACGGCGATCCAGACAGGCGTGCTCGACGGCGCCGAGCAGCCGTTGAACGTGATCCGGTCAGGAAAGTTCTACGAGGTCGCGAAGTACGCCTCGCTCACGGGGCACTTCTACGAGATCGCGCTCGTCTATTCGAACAAGTCCTTCATCAACGGCCTGCCGGCAGACCTGCGCAAGATCGTGACGGACGCAGCCGAAAACATGGCGAAACGGGAACGAGAGATCGCGCGGACCAACACCAGGACCGCCCGCGAGTTTCTGTCGACCCGAGGAATGATCATCAACGACATCGCGCCGGCCGAGCTCGCGAAGATGCGAGCTGCGGTGCGCCCGGTGTACGACTGGGCCAAGCAGCAGTGGGGTGACGCACTCGTGGCGAGGGTGCTGCAGGCCACCCAGTAGCGTTGTCTCCAGGCGCGGACGCGGTGTCGGCAGGGCAGCCGCGGGTGTGGCTCAGTGCTCTTGCCGCGTTCGAGAACGTTGTCGGCGTGATCATGTTCGGGCTGCTCGTCGCAGTGGTGCTGCTCGGCGTCTTCGTCCGTTTCTTCCTGTATCGCTGGACCCACATGGCGTGGGCGGATGAGATCGCACGCGCGCTTCTGCTCTGGACGAGCTTCTGGGGCGCGGCCATCGTCCAGCGCGAGGACCGGCACATCGCCATTGAATTGCTAACCGACCGCTTCTCGCGCCCTGTTCAGCGGTTCTTGTGGATCATGTCCGACCTGCTCATCATCGCGTTTCTCCTGGTGTTGGTCTCCCAGGGCTGGCCACTCTTCCGCGACAGCTTCGTGCGACAGGCGCCGGCTTCCGGCCTTCCGACGGTCATCTTCGACGGCGCGCTCTGGGTCGCCTGCGTGTTGATGGTTGTTCACACTGCGATTCACGCCACCGCCCGGTGGCGTCCCCGCGACGTATGAACACCGAGCTCCTGATCACGGTTCTGTTCGTCAGCGCGTTTGGACTCGCCTTCCTTCGTGTACCCGTCGCGTTCGCGCTCGGTGTTGCGAGTGTACTCGTGTTGCTCCTCATGGGCCGATTCCCGCTGTCGGTCGCCTACGTGAAAATGGTCGGCACCGTCGGCACGACCACGTTCGTCGCAATCCCGTTCTTCCTCCTGGCCGGCAACATCATGACCCAGGGCGGCATCACCGCACGCCTCGTGGACTTTTCAAAGGCCGCGGTTGGTTGGATCTGGGGCGGATTGAGTCAGGTTGCGGTGGTGGTCAACATGATCATGGCGGGGATGTCGGGCTCGGACTTGGCCGACGCCGCCGCCACCGGCTCGGTCCTGATCCCGGCCATGAAGAAGAGCGGCTATCCGGCCAACTACGCCGCCGCGATCATCGCGGCGGCGGCCACCATGGGTCCGATCATCCCGCCGAGCATCGGCTTCATTATCTACGGGGCGATCACGGACCTCAGCATTGGCCGGCTCTTCCTGGGCGGCGCGATCCCCGGCGTTATCATGGGGCTACTTCTCATGGGAACGTGCTACGTCACGGCCAAGCGGTACGGCTGGCCCAAGGAACCGGTCCCTTCGGCACGGGAGATGGCCTCGCGGTTCGTTGACGCCGTCCCGGCGCTCATGCTCCCGCTGATCATCATCGGAGGCATCCTTGGCGGGGTGTTCACGGCGACCGAAGCGTCAGTCGTGGCAGTGGCCTATGCGCTAGTAGTATCGCTCCTCGTGTATCGGGATGTCAGCCTCCGGCAGGTGCCGGGGATCCTCCTTGACTCTCTGCAGCAGACAGCCGTGCTGTTCCTCATCATCGCGTGCGCCGGGGTGTTCGGCTGGGTCATTACCGTCCTGCACGCGGGCGACGCGATCATCGGGTTCCTCACAGGGCTCACGAGCCGTCCGTGGATCATCCTCCTCCTTCTGAACGTCCTCTTTCTCATCCTTGGGTGCTTCGTCGACGTGACCGCGAACATGCTGATCTTCGCGCCCTTACTGACAAAGGTCGTCGCGGCGTATGGGATCGATCCGATCCACTTCGGCGTCATCTTCGTACTGAATCTCCAGATCGGCCTGATGACACCGCCCTACGGTCTCACAATGTTCCTGCTGCTGCGGGTCGCGAACATTACGATGGGTGAGTACATCCGCGCCATGTGGCCGTTCCTGGCGACGCTCGTCGTTTTGCTCATGCTAGTGACTTACGTTCCGCAGCTCACGGTCTGGTTGCCGAATCTGGTCTTCGGGAAGTGAGTGAAGTCGGGAGGGTGATGACGTTGGGAGCAAATGGTCGCGCGTACCGGCTCGGCGTCGACATCGGTGGCACGTTCACCGACCTAGTATTCCTCGGCGCTGACGGGGACATACGAACGAAGAAGGTGTCATCGACGCCGGAGAACTATGCCCTGGCCATCGGCCGGGGGATCCGTGAAGTCTTCGCCGAAGCAGGAATCCGCGGCGACGAGATCACGGAGGTCATTCACGGAACGACCGTGGCCAGCAATGCGATGCTGGAGCGCCGCGGAGCCAGGACCGGTCTCCTGACGACCGCCGGCTTTCGAGACGTGCTCGAGATCGGGCGGGGCCGGGCACCGCGACTCTACGATCTCGACTTCGAGAAGCCGATGCCGCTCGTGCCCCGGTTTCTCCGACGGCCGGTGGTGGAGCGCATTGACCGGCACGGTCGCGTGCTGAAGCCGCTCGACGTTGATGGCGGCCGACGCGAAATCCGACGCCTGCTCGACGAAGGTGTCGAGTCGATCGCGATCGCGCTCATCAACAGCTACGCGAACCCCGAGCACGAGCAGGCCCTGAAGCGGTTGATCAAGGAGATGGCGCCGGGGATCTATCTTTGCCTCTCGTCGGAGGTGCACCCGGAGCTCAGGGAGTACGAACGGACGTCGACCACCGTCACGAACGCGTACGTGATGCCAGTGGTGGAGCGCTATCTCAGAACGCTCGAGGACGAGCTCACCGCCGACGCCGTGCGGGCGCCGCTGCTCATCATGCAGTCGAACGGCGGCGTTATGCGGGCGGCGGCCGCGATGGTGAAGCCGATCCACATCATCGAGTCGGGCCCGGCGGCGGGAGTGGTTGGCGCTGCGCACTTGGCTCGGCGCATGGGGCTCGACAACATCGTGACGTTCGACATGGGCGGCACGACCGCGAAGGCGTCGATCGTCGAGGGCGGTCAGCTGAGTCGCGCCGCCGAGATGGAGGTGGGCGCCGGCGCCAATATCATCGGGAACCGACTGATGAAGGGAGGCGGCTACCTCGTTCGGGTGCCGGCCATTGACATCGCCGAGGTGGGTGCTGGCGGAGGTAGCATTATCTGGCTCGACAAGGGCGGAGCCATGCGCGTCGGACCGCAGAGCGCGGGCGCCGCACCGGGGCCTGTGTGTTACGCCACCGGTGGCACGGAGCCGACGGTGACGGACGCCAACGTGCTGCTCGGGTACCTGAATCCTGAGTATCTGGTGGGTGGAGGATTACGGCTGCACGCCGAGCGGGCCGCCCGCGTCTTCCACGACCGCGTGGCGCGGCCGCTCGGCCTCGATGTGACAGTGGCCGCGCACGGCGCGCATCTCATCGTCAACTCGAACATGATCCGCGCCGTCAAGGCTGTCTCCACCGAGCGGGGCCGTGATCCCCGCGACTACATCTTCTTCGCGTTTGGTGGCAATGGCTCGTTGCACGGCATTGGCATGGCGGAAGACCTCGAGATGCGCGCGGTGATCGTGCCGCCGGCGCCCGGGCTCTTCAGCGCCTTCGGGCTCCTCTTCTCGGACGTCGAGCACCACGTCGTCCACAGCTACCTCCGGAGGCTCGCGGACGCCGACCTCACCGAGCTTGACGCGCTTCGAACCCGCCTCGCCGACGACGCCGAGGCGACGCTGGGCGGCGAGGGCTACGGGCCCGAGGCGAGGACGCTCAGCTGGGAAGCCGATCTGCGCTACGTGGGTCAGTCGTTCGAGCTCACGATCCCCCTGCCGGATCGTCCGCTGACACGGGCGGCGCTCCACGAACTCGGCGAGCGGTTCGGTCAGGAGCACGAGCGCACGTACGGGCACCGGGCTGCCGACGAACCCGTCGAGATCGTTAACCTCCGTCTCACCTCGCGCGGTATCCCGCCCGGACCACGGGTCCCCGAGCGTATGCGCGTGGGCCGAGCGCGAAAGAAGGCCGGCGCGTCGCGACGCGCGTACTTCGGACCCAAGCATGGCTGGCTCGAGACGCCGGTGATCGATCGAGAAGATCTCCACGATGTGCGCTCGGAAGGGCCGATCATCGTGGAGGAGTACGACGCGACCACCGTCGTGCCTCCGGGGTGCCATGCGACCCTCGACACGTGGGAAAACATCGTAGTGACCTTGCCAGACGCTAGGAGGAACTCGTGACGCGAGAAGGCTTCGACCCGATCACGTTCGAGCTGATCAAGAACAGCTTCGGCTCGATCGTCGACGAGATGGCGCTGATCATCGTCCGGACAGCCTACTCCGGGGTGATCAAGGACGTCATGGACTTCTCGACCGCATTGTGCGACGCCGAGGGACGGATGATCGCGCAGGGGTTGACGATCCCGCTCCATCTCGGCTCGATTCCGGATGCCATTGTGTCCGTCGTAGCGAAGTACCGCGAGGACGTGCACCCGGGAGACGTGTACATCCTGAACGATCCGTTCTCGGGAGGCATGCACCTCCCGGACATCTTCCTGTTCCGGCCGATCTTTTTCGAGGGCGCATTGCGCGGCTTCGCGGCAACGGTCGCGCACCACACGGACGTCGGCGGTCGGGTGGCGGGGAGCAACGCCAGCGACTCGACTGAGATCTATGCCGAAGGGCTCAGGATGCCGCCGTTGAAACTCTACGACCGCGGCCGACCGAACGACACGCTCTTCACCATCATCGAGTCGAACGTGCGCGTGCCGGTCAAGGTCCTCGGCGACTTCCGGGCGCAGCTCTCCGCGTGCTACGTCGCTGAGCAGCGATACCTCGCCCTGCTCGACCGGTACGGCATGGGAGTTGTCGACCGATATACGAACGAGCTCTACGACTACAGCGAGCGCTTGACTCGCGCCGAGATCAGCGCGTTACCGGACGGCGAATACACGTTCAAGGACTGGATCGACGAGGACGGGATCGACGACAAGCCGATTCCGTTGCAGGTCAAGGTCACCGTCGCCGGCGACAAGCTCACGTGCGACTTCACAGGATCGTCGCCCCAGGTCAGAGGCGCGATCAACGCGACGCTTTCGTTCACCAAGGCGGCGGTGTACGGCGCCATCAAGTACGTCCTGGGCGCCGACATCCCGAACAACGCCGGGTTCTTCCGCCCGATCCACGTCAGTGCTCCGCCCGGGAGCATCCTGAACGCAGTTCTGCCCGCAGCGTGCGCCGCCCGAGGACTGACTGGCTTGCGCACCGCGGATCTCATGTTCGGGGTGCTCGCGCAGATCACGCCCGCACGCGCCATGGCGGCGTCCGAGGGCGGACCGACCGGAGTCAGCATCGGGGGCTACGACGCGAACCGTCAGCCGTTCGTGTTCGTCGAATTCATCTCGAGCGCATGGGGTGGTCGCAGCCACCTGGATGGCATCGACGGAATCACGACCCCAATCTCGAACAACTCCAACACGCCGGCCGAGGTGTGCGAAGCCGAATACCCGATCGCCATCGATCAGTACGAGTTCGCGCAGGATTCGGGCGGGCCGGGGAAGTTCCGAGGCGGCCTCGGCGTCCAGCGCGCCTATCGCCTGCTCGAGGAGGAAGCGACGCTCCAGGTGCGCGCGGATCGGCAGCGCTTCCGTCCCTTCGGCCTGTTCGGCGGGAAACCGGGGACGCCCTCGCGCAACGTGCTTCAACGCAACGGCGAGGTGACGACGCTGCCGGCGAAGTTTACGATGACGATGAGGCGCGGGGACGTCCTGCACCACGTACAGCCCGGCGCCGGCGGTCTCGGCGACCCCTTCGAGCGCGATGCCGAGCGCGTGCTGGCCGACGTGCAGAACGGGAAGGTCAGCCTCGAGTCGGCGCGCCTCGACTATGGCGTTGTCATCGACCCAGTCAGCTGGAAAATCGATCTGCCTGAGACCGAACGGCTGCGCGCGGCCGGCCGCAGGACGCTGTGAGGAGGACGCATCATGGCCAGTATCACCGGCAACACGCTCGCAGCTCAGGCGCTCCGCGCGGAAGGCGCCGAGGTGATCTTCTATCTCGCCGGCGGACCCATGTTCGACGTGATGTGGGAAGCGATGCGGCTCGGCGTGAGGGCGATCCATACGCGCCACGAGCAAGGCGCGGCGATGATGGCTCACGGGTATGCTCGCGCGTCCGGGAAGGTCGGTCTCGTGAATACCTCGTCGGGCCCGGGCACCATCAACGCGTCGACCGGCATGGTCAACGCGTTGCTCGACGCGGTGCCCATCATTCTGCTCGCCGGCGCGAGCCCCCTCCGGACGCGTGACTTGGAGGATTTTCAGGAAGTCGATCAGGTAGTCGCGATGCGGCCGCTCTCGAAATGGGCCGTCCAGGTTCACGAGGCGCGCCGAATTCCGGAGTACGTCGCCGCGGCCTACCGGAAAGCGCTCGGCAACCGGCCTGGCCCGGTCCACCTCGATTTCCCGGGCGATGTACTCTACAGCGAGGTCGACGAGCAGAACGTCGTCTGGGGCCGGAGTCCGCGGCCGGCGCGCGCGTCGGCTGATCCGGACGCCATCCGCGACGCGGTCAGGCTTTTGAAGGCCGCGGAGCGACCGCTGGTTATCACCGGAAGCGGGGTTCTCTGGTCCGACGCCAGCGAGGCGCTCGAGGCCTTCATCGACCGCACGCACATCCCCTTCTTCACGACGCCCCAAGGGCGCGGCGTCGTTCCAGACGATCATCCCCTTGCGTTCGTCAACGCGCGCTCGACGGCGTTTCGCGAGGCCGATGTGCTGCTGGTCGTCGGCACGCGCTTCAACGTCATCCTCGGCTTCGGACGCTCGCCGCGCTTCGCGCCCGATGCCAAGGTCATCATGCTCAATAGCGATGCGGAGGAACTCGGCAAGGGCCGATCGGTCCATCTCGGCATCGTGGGCGATGCCCGTCAGGGACTGACGCAATTGGCTGCCGAAGCCGGAAGAGCGGGTGACTGGCCGAAGGAGACGGCCTGGGTCAGTCATCTGCGGGACATCGACAGGCGGAAGGCGAAAGAGATGGAGCCGTTGCTCACGAGCGATCAGACGCCGATCCACCCGCTACGGCTCTGCCACGAGATCCGGCGATTCATGGAGCGCGACGCTATTCTCTGTGTCGACGGCCACGACACGCTGAACTTCGCGCGACAGTCGATTCCGACTTTCGTACCGGGCCACCGGATCAACGCCGGACCCAACGGGTGCATGGGCGTCGCCGTCCCCAACGCGGTCGGGGCGCAAGCGGCAAAGCCGAACAAACAGGTCATCGCGCTCACGGGAGACGGGTCGTTCGGCATGAACGGCTTCGAGATCGAGACCGCGGTTCGCGAGAAGCTCCCGGTCATCACGGTAATCTGCAACAACGGGGGCTGGACAGCGGACAATCCACCCAAGCCCGGGCGCGACTTGCCGTTCACGAGCTACGAGCGGATCGTCGAGGTGTTCGGAGGGTACGGCGAGCGCGTTGAGCGTCCCGGCGACATTCGGCTCGCGCTGGAGCGGGCCGCGAAGTCCGGCGTCCCGGCCTGCGTCAACGTCATCTGCGATCCGACCGCGAAGTCGGAGACCGTACGGTTCAGCTCGTATTTCCAGCAGCAACATTGACGCCGATTCGGTTGCGCGCATAAATCCGTCGAGGAGGACGCAGCATGGCCAAGGCGCTCGAAGGAATCCGGGTCATCGACTTCACACACGACCAGGCCGGCCCGGCCTGCACCCAAATGCTGGCCTGGCTCGGGGCCGATGTCATCAAGATCGAACGTCCGCCCAGGGGCGACCGCGCCCGAAAGCTGTGGTACAGCGACCAGGCCGATCTCGATAGCTACTTCTTTCTCCTGCTCAACAGCAGCAAGCGAAGCGTCGTCGTCGACCTCAAGACCGACGAGGGCAAGGAGATCGCGCGACGGCTCGTGCGTGAGGCGGACGTCGTCGCCGAGAACCTCGGTCCCGGGGTCATGGACCGCCTCGGGCTCGGATACGAAGCCGTGAAAAAGCTGAATCCCCGCGCGATCTACGCCTCGGTGAAAGGCTTCGGGTCATTTGGTCCCTACAGCGATTTCAAGTGCTTCGAGATGATCGCGCAGGCGACGTCGGGTGCGATGAGCATCACCGGCTATGCCGATCGACCGCCGGTCGTCACCGGCGTCAACGTCGGCGATGCCGGTACCGGGATGCATCTCGCCATCGCGGTTCTCGCGGCGCTTGTCCAGCGTCAGACGACGGGACGCGGCCAGCTCGCAGAGGTCGCGATGCAGGAGGCCGTGCTGAACATCACGCGCGTGAAATTCACGCCGACGCTCAGCACCGGCGCGCCCCTCGAGCGCATGGGCAACCGCTCTGCGAGTGGCGCGTACGCCGATCTCGTGCGGTGCGCCGGGACGGGACCGAACGACTACGTCTACCTGATGCTGCCGCCGGATAACGCCGAGCCGTTCATGGCGCTGACCGAGATCATCGCGCGCGAGGAACTCCGCACGGACGAGCGCTTCCGGACGCCTCCGGCGCGCTTTCAGAACACTGCGGAGCTTACGACCATCATCGAGGCCTGGACGATGAAACGGGACAAGCACGAGGTCATGCGCGCTTTCGCGGCGCAGGGCATCCCTTGCGGCGCCGTACTGGACACCACCGAGGTGCTCAGGGATCCGCACCTCCGGGAGCGCGGCATGGTGTCCGACCTCGAGCACCCGGCGCGCGGCCGATTCGCGATGATTGGCAGCCCGCTGCGCCTCTCCGACTCGCCGACGGACGTGAGACCGGCGCCCCTCTACGGCGAGCACACAGAGGAAGTCCTCACGACCCGCGCCGGCTACACCGCGGCCGACGTACGGCGACTGCGCGACAAGGGCGTCGTCTCCTGATCGTCTCCTGAAGGAGGGAAGAGCGATGGCGGACATGAGCACGAATCGGACCGAGCTCGTCGTGGGAATGGGTGACTTCGTCTACGACGTCGTGCGGCCGTTCGGGACCCTGCCCCCCGGCAAGAGTACCGCGTTCATCAGCCACGTCGCCGTCGATGCCCGCGATCGCGTGTACTTCTACCAGCGCCATGACCCTCCGATCCTCGTGTTCGACAGCGACGGCAACTTCCTTGATGGCTGGGGAGAAGGGCGACTTCGGGACGCGCACGGTATCTATGCCGGCGCGGACGGCCACATCTACGTGTGTAACCGCGATGAGCATGAGGTGCTCAAGCTGACGCTCGAGGGCAAGATCGTGCTCACGCTCGGCCATCGCGGGCGGCCGTCGCTGCAGGCGCCGTTCAACCACCCGGCCGATGTCGCCGTAGCCCGGAACGGCGATATCTACGTGGCCGACGGTTACGGCAACTCGGCCGTACATCGGTTCTCTGCGGACGGAAAGCACCTGTTGTCCTGGGGCGCCGCCGGCGCCGGGCGCGGTCAGTTCACGACCCCGCATGGCGTATGGGTCGACGCCACGGATCGGGTGTTCGTCGCAGACCGCGAGAACAATCGCGTGCAGATCTTCAGTCCGGAGGGGGACTTCTACGGCGAATGGGGCGATCTCTATCATCCGATGGACATCTACGGTGACGCGAATGGCACGCTCTACGTCACGGACCAGATTCCACGGGTGACGATGTATGCGCCGAGCGGCAAGGTGCTGGCCAGGGGCAAGCCGGTCGAGATCGGTGCGCACGGAGTCTACGGCGACTCGAAAGGGAACCTGTATATGGCGGAAGTCCGGATGAATCGCGTCGCGAAGCTCGTCAGGAGAGGGCACGGGTCCAAACGGTGATCGCGGCCTTCGATACTGGCGGAACATTCACTGACTTCGTTCTCCAGGGAGCGCAGGGCGACATCCACATCTGGAAGCGACTGAGCACCCCGGAGCATCCCGCCGAGGCCGTGCTGATGGGACTCACCGAGTGCTGCGGCGAGGATCTCGCGCCGGTCTCGCTGATCCTCGGATCGACGACCCTGGTCTCGAACTGCGTGATCGAGCGACGAGGTGCCGCGACGGCGCTCGTCACGACAGCCGGGCATGGCGACATTCTCGAAATCGGACGCGAGACCCGGTACGACCTGTACGATCTGCTGATCGAGCGGGTGCCGCCGCTGGTTCCGCGGAGCGCGGTCTTCGAACTCGTAGAGCGCGTTGCGGCCAGCGGCGACATCTTGACGCCACTCGACTCGAGCAGCGTCCAGGCGCTCTGCGGTTGGCTGCAACGCTCCCGGATCATCTCCGTCGCCGTGTGCCTGTTGCACGCTTACCGCAGCCCGGCACACGAGCGTGCCGTCGCGCGCATCCTGTCTGAGCGCTTCCCCAAGCTCTGTGTCAGCGTCTCGTCGGACGTCGCGCCAGAAATCCGCGAGTACGAGCGCGCCTCGACCGTCGTGATCAACGCGTACGTCCAGCCGACGCTCCGGGGCTATGTGGAGGGGTTGCAGGAGATCTTCGCGCAACGCCGCTTCGCCGGCGCCTTCTTCATGATGGCCTCGCACGGGGGATTAATCGACATCGACGCGGCGACGCGGTTGCCCGTGAGACTCATGGAATCCGGGCCAGCTGCCGGCGCGCTGGCGGCGGCGCACGTCGCGCGCCAGCTCGGATGCCGCCGGATGCTGTCGTTCGACATGGGCGGCACCACGGCCAAGCTCTGCCTGATCTGCGACGGCGCGCCAGCGCTCGGCGGTGACGCCGAGATCGCCCAAGTCTATCGGTTCAAGCGCGGGAGCGGATTCCCGGTCAAGTTCCCGATGGTCCAGATGATTGAGATCGGCGCTGGAGGCGGCAGCCTCGCCCGGATCAATCACTTGGGTCTGCTGCAGGTCGGGCCGGAGAGCGCCGGCGCGAGCCCCGGACCCGCGTGTTACGGCCTCGGCACGCAGCCGACGGTCACGGACGCGGACCTCGTGCTCGGCTATCTGGACCCCGATTATTTTCTCGGCGGCCGGATGCGGCTCGACCCCGAGCGAGCAAAACACGCGATCGGAGACCACGTGGCGCGCATCGGCAACCTCACGCTGATGCGCGCCGCCTGGGGCATCCATGACCTGGTTAACGAGAACATGGCGTCGGCGGCCCGCGTGCACATCACCGAGAACGCATTCGACCCGCGCGACTTCGTTCTTGTGGCGTTCGGCGGCGCCGGCCCCGTGCACGCCTACGGCGTTGCGCGCCGCCTCAACGTCCAGCGTGTAGTCGTACCCCCGCTCGCGGGCGTTTTCTCGTCGCTCGGACTGCTGGTTGCGCCGCTCTCGGTCGAGTTGAGTCGCAGCCATCCTGTGCGCGCCAACGCCGTCGGTTGGGACGTGTTGGAACGGCTCTTCGACGAGATGAGCGCCAGCGGCCGAGCGTTCCTCGCGTCTGCTGGCGTCCCCGCGGCAGAGATCACACTGCGCCGCCGTGTCGATATGCGGTACGCGGGCCAGGGCTTCGAGGTACCCATCGAGGTGCCGGTGGAAGCTCGCGGATGGGACGCCCTGCTCGGGGCGTTCAGTACGACGTATCGGCGGTTGTTCGGACGGACGATCGATGGGATGGCCGTCGAAGCCGTCACCTGGCGGCTCGGCGTCTCAGGCCCGACACGGGCGGTCGGAAAGCCGAAGTGGGATCGGCCTGGACCCCCCGTCAAGGGTGAGCGCGCGATCTATCTCCCCGACAAAGCAACGGCCGTCGAAGTTCCGGTCTACGACCGCTACCGTCTTCCGCCGGGATCGACGTTCGACGGCCCGGCCGTCGTCGAAGAGGACGAGAGCACGGTGATCGTGAACGGGCCCGCGAGGGTGCGTGTCGACGACGGGCTGAACCTCATCGTGGATTTGATGGGCTGACGACGATGACCATCGCGCTAGATGCGGTATCGCTCGAGATCGCGTGGAAGCGACTGATCAGCATCACCGATCAGATGGCCGCGACGCTGAAGCGGACGTCATTCTCGCCGCTGGTGCGGGAGGGCAACGACTTCTCGTGCCTCCTGCTCGGCGCCGACGCTTCGTCCGCCGTGCAGTCGAGTATCAGCGGCCCGTCGTTCCTGGGAACGTTGCCGTACACCGTTCAGCAGATGCTCCAGGAGATCCCCGTCGAGACCCTGGCGCCCGGTGACGTCCTAATCACGAACCACCCGTGGATCGGCACCGGGCATCTCCTCGACGTGTCGGTCGTGACCCCCGTGTTCGACGGACCGAGACTCATAGCGTTTCTGGCGAACGCGGCCCATATGGCCGACATCGGCGGCGTGGGCTTTTCCTCGACAGCGGCCGACGTGTACGAAGAGGGTCTCCTGATCCCGGTTTCCTACTTCTATCGCGCCGGAGTCTGTAACAGGGATCTCGTGAACGTGATCAGGAACAACGTGCGCGTACCCGACATGGTGCTCGGCGACCTCGAGGCCCAGGCCGCCGCCAATCATGCCAGCGCGCAAGCGCTCGCGGACTTCCTCGCCGAGAGCACGCTGGACCTCGGCGACATCATCCGGGCGCTCCAGAACCGGTCCGAGGCGGCGCTCAGGACGGCGATCTCGCGGATCCCCGACGGCACGTACGCTTCGGAAATCGTGTCCGATGGGTACGACGCCGACATCAGGCTCTGCTGCCAAATCTCGGTTCGCGGCGATCAGATAGACGTGGACTATGCCGGATCGTCGAGGCAATCCGTGCGCGGCATCAACTCGGTCTTCAACTACACGCAGAGCTACACGATCTACGGTCTCAAGTGCGTGCTCGATCCCGATACGCCGAACAATGCGGGCTGCGCGCGACCAATCCGTATCACCGCTCCTGAGGGCAGCATTCTCAATCCACGCTGGCCGGCACCGACGCTCGCCCGGCACATGGTGGGAAACCTCCTGCCTTCGCTCGTCTTCGCCGCGCTCGCGCCCGTGTGCTCGGAGCGCATTCAGGCCGACTCGGGCAGCGCCCCGATCTGGCCGGTGCGATTCGACGGCACGGACGACGGGCGCCCTTTCACCGTGACCGTGCAGTACAGCGGCGGACAGGGCGCCAGGGCGAGCAGGGATGGGATGAGCGCGGTGAGCTTCCCCGCCAATGCGTCCAACACGCCGGTCGAGGTTCTCGAATCGATTGCGCCGCTCGCGATCCTCGAGAAGCGACTGATACCGGAGTCGGGTGGCGCTGGAGTGTTTCGCGGAGGAATGGGTCAGCGAATCGTCGTCAAGTCCCTGGCCAGTGGTCCGCTTCGGGTCTCCATCTTGGCGCAGCGGTTGCGCCATCCCGCCGGCGGACTCCTCGGCGGACTGCCGGGCCGGCCCGGGCAGGTTCGCGTCGACGGCCAGCGCTACGATTCCCAGCTCATCGCGACGGTGCCCCCCGGCGGCGTGGTGGATCTGGAGCTCCCCGGCGGCGGGGGGTGGGGCCCACCGGACAGGGCCAGATCATGACGAGCCTCGGAGAGGAGTTTCTCCGTCGCATCCGCGAGGGCTTCGCCGCGGAGGAGCGTCGGGACGAAACGCTGAATCTCATCGCATCGCAGAACGTCGTGAGTCCGGCGGCGCGGGCCGCGCTTGCCAGCACGCTCGGCCAGCGGAGCCACATCGGTGGCCGTCACGTCGATCATGTCGAGACCGCGATGCTTGAGGCTGCCCAGACGCTTTACGGCACCCGGCACGTCGAGTACCGGTTGATGAGCGGCTCGCTCGCGAACCAGATGGCCATCGTGAGCGCGATCCCGCCCGGCACCACCGTGCTCGTCATGCCGCGCTCGGCGTCGGGTGACAAATCGGTTCAGGCGCACGGCTATTTGCGCTGGATCGGCGCACGCGTCGTCGACATGCCGTGGGACTATCGGCGGCACAACGTCGACCTCGAGCGTCTGAGACGTGCGCTTCGCGAGCACCGCCCGTCCTGGCTCATTGTCGGCGGCAGTCGTCCGCTGTTTCCCTATCCCGTCTCCGCGATGCGCACCGAGGCGGACGCCGTTGGCGCCCGCATCCTCTACGACGGCTCCCATATCCTCGGGCTCTGGGCCGGCGGCCAGTTTCAGGATCCGCTCGCGGAAGGCGCTGACATCGTGACCGGGTCGACGCAGAAGACGCTTCCCGGTCCCCTCGGCGGCCTGCTCTTCTGCCGTGACCCTGAGCTGCTCCGCCCGATCGTCCAGCTGTGCGACGGGGTGCTCGGCGACTACGGAAATGCGCGCGTGGCGGCGATCGCGGTGACGCTCGCTGAGCTGGTCGCGTTCGGCCGCAACTATGCCGCGGCCATTGTCGCGAACGCTCGCGCGCTGGCCCAGGGACTGGCGGCGGAGGGGTTCACCATTGCCGCCGCGGATCTCGGATTCACCGCGTCGCACCAGGTCCTGGTGCTGCCGGACGGCTGGCGAGCGCCCGACGCCGCGGCTTCGCTGGAGGGAGCCGGCATCCAGTGCTCGCTGGTCGTGCTCCACCAGACGGCTGAGGCGCCTCCTGTGACGGGTCTCAGGCTCGGGACGAGCGGCGTCACGCGCCGCGGGATGAGGGCCACGGAGATGAAGCTCGCCGCTCGGCTGATGGCCCGCGCGCTCTTGCACGTCGAGGACATCGCCGCGATCAGGAAGGACGTCCACGCGCTCAGGGCGTCGTTCCCGAACGTTCGCTACGCGTTTCCCGCGTGAGGCACACGGAAGCTTGGCGCTTCAGGTGACTGGATGCGCTCCGGCGCCTGACGGCTGTACCAGTCCACGATCTCGGCGCCGGTGGCCGGCCACACTCCGCGACGACGCGTGATGTAGCGTAGCGCTTCGTCAAGGAAGCGCATGCGGAACGGTTGGCCGATGAGCCAGGGATGCAGGCTGATGACCATCAGCCGTCCGTTGCGCGCCCCGTCGCGGTAGAGCCCGTCGAAGGCGCTCTTCAGCAAGCGCGCGTACGCGTCGATCGGCATGGACCGGTCCCAGAGCGCATTCACGTCGTCCACATCGAGCATCGCTGGCAGCGACACGAGCGTGCCCGCCCGGGTTTCCATGGGATAGGGCTGGTCGTCGTTGGCCCAGTCGCAGACGTAGCGGAGACCCGCCTCCGCCAGCAGGTGAGGTGTCCGGGCCGATTCCCCGGACTCCGGACCCATCCACCCGACGCTCGCGCTCCCGGAGGCCCTTCGCAGCGTTTCGATCGATCGCGCGATGTATTCGCGCTCGTCCGCTTCCGACATGCGGCTCGTGATCATCCGGCTGCCCGAGATTCCATGGGCGACGAGCTCGGCGCCTCGATCGAGGCAGTGCCGTACCAGGTACGGGTAGTGCTCGGCGGTCATCGCGTCCATGGGAATCGTCGGCTTCACGCCGTGGCTCGCCAGCGTTTCGAGGACTCGAAAAATGCCCACGCGGTGGCCGTACTCTCGATGGCTGAAGCGCAGGTAATTCGGAAACGGCCGGGATCCGCGACCGCCCGCGACGGTTGGCGACTGATAGCTGGCGGTCGGCGGATTCCACTCAAGATGTTCCAGCGTGACGAGGACACACAGGGCTACGCGGGCGTTGTCGGGCCAGCGAAGCGTCGCGCGCCGACTCACCGGGCTCCATCTGTAAAAGTCGTGATCCATTCCGTAGCGACGCTGCCCGGGCATGGCGTGGTCGCTCACTTCCTGGAATCAATCGAGTACGCGCGATCGAGTTCCTTTGAATGCGCCAGCACCTGCTCATAACAGTGGGCCATATAGTAGTCGGCGATCTCGTCCGACGTGGCCTGCCACACGTCGTTGTGGGACATGACGTACCCCAGCAGCGCGTCGAACCATTTCACCCGATGGGGCAGGCCGATGCGCCAGGGATGCACGGCCACACACATCACCATGCCGCTTCGCTCACCGTCCTGGTAGAGCCGGTCGAACTGCGCCTTGCCGATGCGATAGAAGTAATCGCCTTCGTGACCGGCCAGGAAGAGTGGAGAGTCGTTCAGCTCAACGGAGTACGGCATCGAGATCAACCGCCCCGACGTAACCTTAAACGGAAAGGGTTGGTCGTCGTGTGTCCAGCCCGCCAGGTACACGAGATTGGCCTCGGCCATCAGGTCCGGAGTCCGTTCCGTACCCGAGAACGCCGGCCCCAGCATGCCCTTGAGTGTCTTGCCGGTCAGGCGGCGGAACGTCTCGATCGAGTCCCGATAGAACTCACGCTCCTGGTCCTCGGAGCACGCGTTCAGGTAGCGAGTGTTGTAGATGCCGTGGCTCATAAAGTCCCAGTTCCGCTGGATCATCGCTTCACCGATTTCGGGATGATGTTCCAGCACTGCCAGGTTCAACGAGACACCGCAGCGGATCCGATGCTTGTCCAACACGTCGAGCATCCGCCAGAAGCCGACCCGGTTGCCATAATCGCGGTAGCCGTATTCCCGAACGTCCGGTGCCGGCGTCCGCGGCCAGGGATCGCGCACGCCGTCCTGTTCGGGCATGTACTCGTAGAACTCGACGTTGGGCGCCACCCAGAAGGCGACGCGCGCGCCGTTCGGCCAGCGGAAGGCCGGGCGCTCGACGATCGGACTGTAATAGAACCGGTCCGGCGGCAAAGGCATCGGCGGCGTAGATTCTAGCCGAGAGCCGGTCAGGCGAGAATCGTCTTGCTGACGATGGACTGGCGGCCCGTCACCGCGACGCTCGACCGCGGGAGACCCTGGGCCTGAACGTGAGTCGTCGGAGCCTGGCGATGATCGCCGTCATCGCTGGTCGAGCCGCGGGTTGAGCGCATCGTTGAGCCCTTCACCGACTAGGTTGAGCGACAGAACAGTCAGGAGGATCGCCACGCCGGGGATGGCCGAAAGGTACCACGCCGTGCGGAGGGAGCCACGGCCGTCGCCGATCATCTTGCCCCAGCTCATCACGTTGGGATCGCCGAGGCCGAGGAACGCGAGGCCCGCCTCGACGAGGATCGCAGTCGCGACCATGATCGATCCAAGCACAATCATCGGGGCCAGGCAGTTCGGCAGGATCTGGCGCCAGATAATGCGCAATTCGCTCATGCCCAGCGCGATGCACGCCTGCACGAACTCTCGCCGCCGCAGCGTCAGGAACTCGGCCCGAACGAGGCGCGCGATCGGCGGCCACGAGACGATCGCGATGGCGAGGACGATCGTGCGGATCGAGGGCCTGAAGATCGTGACGAGTACGATCACGAAGATGAAGTTCGGGATCGTCTGGAACACCTCGGTGAGGCGCATCAGTGCGTCGTCCACCCAGCCGCGGAAGTAGCCGGCGAAGGCCCCGATGGTCGTGCCGATACCGACCGCCGTCGCCGTGGCGGTGAGGCCGATTAGCAGCGAGACCCAGGCGCCGTGGATCACGCCGGCGAGGACGTCGCGTCCCATTGAGTCGGAACCGAGCGGGAAGCCCTGTCGGTCGCCGGGCCAGAGGAACGGCCGGGTCGCGAGGGCCCAGGGATCGCTGCGGTAGAGGAGGGGGCCCACAATCGCTGTGGCCGCCACCGCGCCGAACACCCCGAGCCCCAGCACTGCCGCGCGGTTCTTGCGGTAACGCTGCCAGAGTCTGCGGCGCGGCATCGCGTCACTCCAGCGCGATCCGCGGGTCGAGCCGCGTGTAGAGCAGGTCGACCGCGAGGTTGACCACAATCACGAGACACGAGGAGAACAGCAGAATGCCGAGCAGCAGGTTGATGTCGCGCTGGAAGATCGCCTCGAACGCGAGACGCCCGAGACCAGGCCACGCGAACACGACCTCCACCACGACAGCGCCACCAAGCAGCGAGCCGACCTGAACGCCGAGCACGGTGACCATCGGCAGGATCGCATTCCGGAGGGCATGCCCGTACAGCACCCGCCGGGCGGAGAGGCCCTTGGCGTGCGCGGTCCGGACGTAGTCCGAGCCCAGGACCTCGAGCATCGAGGCGCGCATGAGACGCGTGTACGTCGCCATGTAGAAGAGCGCTAGCGTCGTGGCTGGCAGGATCAGGTGGCGCAGCACGTCGAGTGCGTACGCGACTGGGTTCTGATTGGCGCCGATCGTATACATGCCGCCGGCTGGCAGGAGGCCGAGCTTCAACGTGACCAGGACGATCAGCATGAGCCCGAGCCAGAACAGGGGGGTGGCATAGGCCAGGAGCGCCAGCACCGAGATCACATTATCGGCCAGCGAGCGCGCGCGTCTCGACGCCGTCACGCCGAGCACGAGACCGCCCACGAAGGCGGTGCCCAGGCTCGCGACCATCAACAGCAGCGTCGGCGACAGGCGCTGCAGGATCAACTGGAAGACGGGCATCTCGTGGCGGAACGAGTGGCCTAGATCGAGTCGGCCGAGGCTCCAGAGATACCGCCCGAGCTGCACGGCGATCGGTTGATCGAGGCCGAACTTCTCCCTGAGGTCCGCCACGTACCGCGCGTCGGCGGCGCCGGCCTCACCGGCGAGCACGTCGACCACGTCGCCGGGAGCCAGATGCAAGAGAAGGAAGTTGAGTGTGGCGATGCACGCGACGGTCACAACGGCCTGGGCCAGCCGCCAGACGAGGAACCGTCCGAGCCTGGGCCTCACCGCCGCCCGGCCATCAGCGCGACATCGACGTACGGTAAATCAGCGCTCGACGTATACGTCGGCGAACGTGTCGTAGATCCCGAGCCCGCCTGCGGCGAGATTCTTCACCCGCTTGTTCATGATCGTGACCATGTCGAGGCGGAGCAGCGGGATGATCGGCAGCTCCGTCATCGCAAATTGCTGGAACTCGTCCCACAGTTTCTTCCGCTTCTGCGGGTCGGATTCCACCTGCGCGGCTTCCAGAATGCGATCCATCTGAGGATTTGCGTAGCCGGAGCCGTTGGTGAACGGAGCGCCGCTGATGATGTTCTTGCTCCAGTAGAGGCGTTGCACGCCGATCGTCGGATCGGGCGTATTCGAGATGCCGTAGAGGTTCAGCTGGAACTCGTTGGCTGTCCAGATCCGGCGGAAATACGTCGGCGCGTCCTGGCTGCGCATCGAGGCGTCGATACCGACCTGGCGGAGCTGCTCGCGCACGAACTCCCCGGAGCGCAGATAGTTCTCGTCGTATGGCGCGGCGTCGAGGCTGAGCCGCATGCGCACGCCGTCCGCGCCGCGTTTGAACCCTGCCTCATCCAAGAGCGCCTCCGCCTTCTTCGGAGCGTACTCGTAGCGCGGCACGCTGGGCGAGTAGAACCGCGTGAGCTTGTCGGAGATCGGCCCGGTCGCCGGCGCCGCCGACCCGAACCAGACCACCGCTGCGAACTGCGCCGGGTTGATCGCGTGCGCGAGGGCGCGCCGGACCTTGAGGTCCTTGAATATCGGGTCCCGCATGTTGAATTCGAGATAGAGCATCGCGGACACCATCGTGTAGCCACGGGTCTCGAGCGCAAGGTGGGCCAGGCCGCCGAGCCTCGCCTGGTCGGCGATCGGCACTGGCCACGGACCGCCGACGTCGAGATCGCCGCTCTCGAGCCCGACCGCGCGCGCTGAAGCGTCGGGCACGATCCGGAAGATCAGCTTGTCGAGGTAGGGCTTGCCTGCGTCCCAGTACTTCTCGTTGCGCTCCGCCAGGATGAACTGCCCCTTCTCCCATTTCATGAACCGGAACGGGCCGGTGCCGATCGGGGCACTGTTGGCGGGATTATTCCGGGGATCGGAGCCCCCGTACACGTGTTTGGGCAGCATCGGGGTCTCGGAGGCGTTCAGCACGAACATCACGTACGGCGACGGCGCGCTAAACTTAAAGGTCGCTGTGTACGGATCGGGTGTTTGCACCTCCTCGAGCTTCGCGAACACCGTCCGGCCGCGCGGGTGATACTTCTTGATCACCTCTTCCATCGTGAACTTCACGTCCGCCGAGGTGAAGTCGTGCCCGTCATGAAACTTGACGCCGCGCCGCAGCTTGAACGTCATCGTGCGGTTGTCCGGGCTCACCTGCCAGGACTCCGCGAGCTCGGGGACCGGGTTGAGGTTCGGGTCGTAATTCAAGAGTCCGTTGTGGAACTTCGACGTTGCCTGCCAGATCGGGTCTGCGGTGCTCAGCGCGCCCTGGAGATGCGGTGGCTCGGGCTTCAGGATGAAGTTCAAGGTTCCGCCACGCCGACCCTGGGCGCCGGCGGAGCCAATCGCGATCAGCGCGGCAGCGGCCATGAGAACCATCGCGAGTGTGGTGCATACGGACTTCAGTGATCGCATGGTGGTCGCTCCCCGTGTCTCGATTGTCCGCCAAAGATAACAGACCCGACCGGACACCCGGTCGGCGCGAAAATCCGAGGCGCGGCTCGGGTCCCCCTCCCGGCGCCAGGGAGGTGTGGAGCGTCATGAAGCGCCACGTTGAGCTGCCGGTTCGGGGGCCCTTTCGGGGCCCCCCTTCTTCTTAGAACTCTCCCATCGGCTCGAACGACGGATCGTACTTCCACTCCGTCAGGGGCTCGTTCGCCTTGAAGGCACGCAACTCGCGTAGCCATAGCTTCCGCACCGCGATGACGCCGACGTCACTGCGACCGAGGTGCTCGGGCGGCCGTTCGTGAATCAGACCACAGCCGGCCTGGGCGATGTCGTCTTGGAGAAAGAGGATGTGCACGCGGTTCTGGTCGATCTCGTCCAGCGCGACCTCCCCGCTGAGCACGCCGCGTGTGAGCTCCTCGCGGTCGAGGTCGCGCTGCTTCCGGAGCGCCATCTGCCGCGCCCGGTAGCGATCAAACTGCTCCCTCGTCTTGCCGCGTACCGCGACCACCGTGAATTGCGTGTGACGGTCGTCGTCGATGGGCACCCACCACGCCACGAACTCGCGGTAATCGACCTCCGGGTCATTCCGGGGACCCTTCGCGTGCGCCATGTTCGGCATGCCGTAGTACGCGACCAGGCGCTTGCCCGACTTCGGCCGGACTGCAGCAACCTTCAGGCCCCAACTCGTTTCCTCGACGGAGATCTGCGGGCCATCCGCATAGTTGTCCCAAGTGCCCGTCACGTGCGCGTGGGCATAGGCCAGGTGACTCGTATCCGGGAGGTTTTCGAGGTTGTTGAAGAAATTCGCCGGCCGCACGTAGGAGTCCGTATGTGTGAGCACACCGGGCTCCTCAAAGGACGGGATGCGAGGGAACGCCGGCGGCTCGCCTTCGCCGAGATACGCGAAGACGAGACCGAGGTACTCGCGCGTCGGGTACGTGCGAAGGCGGATCTTCTGGCAGAACGGCTTCGGCTCGGCGGGCTGCTCGACGCACGCCCCGCCGCCGTCGAACTTCCAGCCGTGATAGAAGCACCGGATGCCGTCGCTCTCGACGGTGCCGGCGGAAAGCAGCATGCCACGGTGCGGGCAGCGCGGCTGGGTGAGACGGGCGGTGCCGTTCTGCTCACGATAGAGCAGGAAGTCCTCACTCATCACGCGAATCAGGCGAGTGCGGCCTGGACGCAGGGCATCAGCGTGGAATACCGGGTGCCAGAACCGTCGCAGGTATCGTCCGGTGAGCGTGCCCGGGCCGGTCGGCCCGATGTCTTTCTCGCTCAACTTCTTGCGAGACCGGTGGGCGGCGAAGGCCGTTACGTTCGTCTCGATGGGAACGGTGCTCATCGTGGTCTCCTTGCTCACAAGCGGCCGGGCCGCTCGAATTGCTGCGCGGCCGCGCAGAATGCCCGGATGACGGGGTGCGGCGTCGCCTCGGTGGACGAGAGCTGTGGCTGAAAGAGCGTGCCTAGGAAAAAGGGATGGCCTGGCAACTCGGTGATTCGCGTCTGGTCGTGCTCGTCGAAGCCGACGATCCGGAGGCCTGCGTCCTCCAGCGCGCCGCGGAACTTCGGATTCAGCTCCCAGTTGCACGCGAACTCCTCGTCGATGTCGGCACGTCCGTAGATGTCGTACACCTGCGAGGGCGGGCGCACCGTCAAGCGAATGCGGCCGGACAGCGCCGCAGCGCCCGCCGCGCGATTCGGCACCGGACACACGACGCGCACAATGACGGGGGTCCCGCCCGTCACGCCGTAGTCGCCGTGCTGGCCGTCGGCGATTCCGGCCGCGTCGATCGCGAACTCGAGCAGCAGGTGCTGGAACCCGCCACACGTCGCCAGGAGCGGCCAGCCGCGCTCACGAGCGAAGCGGAGCGCTCGGAGCGCGCCCGCGAGACTTTCGTAGGGCGTGCCCGGTGTCATAAAGAGGCCGTGGAACGCCTCGAGATCGTGTTCGCTTGACGCCCCCTCGAGCGCCTTCGTGGACAGCCATACGATTTCCATCCCGGCACCGACGGCTTTCGCGGCATGGTGCAGGGCTGCTTCGGTCGCGATGTGGCCCCGATAGCCGGGCTTCCAATCGCCCACGACACCGATCCGAAGCTGGCGATTCATGCGATCTCCTTGTGCACTTCGGCCCCACCGAGGGCCTCAGGCATTTGCACTTATGCGCCCAAGTAAGGCCTGGCGGGCACGGCCGCGTCCAATACATCTTTCTGATACTTTTTGGGTATGGACAGGACTTCGCGGCATTGAAGCTACACCAACTCCGGTACTTCGTGACAGTGGCCGAGGAGCTGCATTTCGGTCGCGCCGCCTCGAGGCTACGCATGGCGCAGCCGCCGCTCTCCCGCCAGATTCACGAGCTCGAGGACGAGCTCGCTACGCGACTGTTCAACCGCACAACCCGGGGGGTCGAGCTCACTGACGCCGGCCGCATCCTCCTCGAAGAAGCGCGGACGGCGCTCGCCCAGGTCGATTACGCTGCCGAGGCCGCGCGTCGGGCCGGCCAAGGCGAGATTGGCCAGCTCGTGGTCGGCGTAGTCCCGACGGTGGACACCCAAGTCTTCACGCGCATTCTGCGCACGTTCTCGGCGCGCTATCCGAGCGTCCAGGTCGCCATCCGGAGCCTCAACACCACGACGCAGATACAGGGCCTGCGGGCGGGCACACTCCAGGCCGGGTTCCTGCGCTTGCCCGTCCGCGACGACGCGCTCACGATCAAGCTGGTGTCGCGCGAGCCGCTCGTCGCAGCTGTCCCGGCTGGGCATCCGCTCGCGCGCGCGGGCCGGTTGTCGCTCGCGACGTTGGCGGACGAGCCGCATGTGATCTTCCCGCGCCCGGTGGCGCCCGGGTACTACGACATGATCGTGAGCCTGTACCGCGAGGCCAAGGTCCATCTCCGCATCGCGCAGGAAGCCGAGCACGTGCAGACGATCCTCGGACTGGTAGCGGGAGGCTTCGGCGTCTCCGTGCTGCCCGGCACCGTAAGGAACCTGCGACCACGGGGCGTCGTCTTCCGCAGCCTCACCGGTCGTCTCCCGCGCGCCGAGACCGCGGTCGCCTACCGCAGGGACGACCCGTCGGAGGTCCTGCGCGCGTTCGTGCTGGTCGTCGAACGGGCTTCGGCGCGTCTTCCCCGCTAGTGGATCGAAAGTCGATCGACAAGCTCCTGGCTCTTCACTCAACTGCGGTGGAAACAAGACCCGATGGCACCGGCAGATGGCACCCGATGGCTAAGCCCGCATCATCGTTCGCCGAGGGATCGCCCTCTCAAGGCTGAAACACGGGTTCGAATCCCGTTGGGGCCACCAGTTCGATTTCGTTGATCTTTTTCGCTCCAGGTTTTAGGAACATTCGAATGTTCCTCGAACCTGGAACGGGTTCACGTCCTATTCGGTTAGGATTTTGATCGCTCTCTCCTCGTAGAACGACACCGCGCGCTTGAGTTGAGCCGGCCGGATGTTCGTGTAGATCTGGGTCGTGTCGATCCGCGAATGTCCCAGGAGCGCGCGGACCTCTTCGAGGTCATGATGCTGTTCGAGAACTTCCATCGCAACACCATGGCGCAGGTCATGCGGCTTGAGTTCGGGGTAGCCGATCATCCGACCATAGACCTTGCAGAGCCGCCAGATGTTCTTGCCCGTCATCGGCGCGCGCGTCTTGCCAACCGCGCGACGACCCCACGTGGACCAGAAGAGCGGCGTCTCGGGCGTGATCTTCTCGACCTGCTTGACGAGAACTCGCTCCACATACGCTTGCAGGAACTTCATGACCACCGAGGGCAGAGGAATGTCACGCGTCTTGCCGCCCTTGACGCGGACCCCGCGAAGACCCCACGTACCATCGAGGTGCTGGACGAGTAGGCTGGCGACCGACTCGCGCCGCATGCCCGTGTAGCGCATGATCAGAAAGATCGCCACGTCACGCGGCCGGCGTCGTGCTTTCGCGGCCTCGACCAACGCGTCCATCATCGCAGAGCCGGGGACCTGCTTGGGCGGCTCTCGATGATGCGGAGGCCGTTCGAGCTTGGCGACTGGGTTCACGACCAGGACGTCGCGCTTCACCAGCCACGCACAGAAGCTCGACAGGACCGATTGACGAACCCGGATGGTGCTCAACGCCAGGTCTGCCCCGGCCATGTCGTCCATCCAGGCCTGGATCGTCGGGGTCGTGAGGTCGGTCACCCGCGCGAGGCGGCCGTGCCGGTTACGGATGAAGATCAAGAACTGCTCCAAGATCCATCGGTAGGTCCGTACACCTCCTTCCGTCTTGCCGCGCTGCTTACGCTGAAAATTACAGAACTGATCAACCAGGTCGGTGAGCTGCTGGGCCATGGTCTCGGTCCTCCGCCCCGAGCCACGACCACGTTTTCGCTGATCGCCAGTATCCGGAGGGACGATCCACGCGTCAAGCTTGGCCCCCGTTGTTACAGCTGGGGCGGTGATCGTCACGGTGACTTGCGCGTCGCGGTGGCCGCTACTCTTCATCAAGGCCCTCGCCGGCGCGAGCGCGCTTTGCCTGGCGCCGCCGGTAGCCGTAGAGCAGATCGGCTACGTGAGTTGCCGTGAATGCCGCGGCGCGCTGCGGTCGCAGTCCGCGTGCATTCAGTTCGGCGGCGATGGCCTTATACGGCAGGCCCTCGGCCTGGCGCTGCACGATCAACTGCATCACCAGCTTCTTGTCGCGCTCGTATGGAAGGACCGCGGGCAATGGTGGGACACCCGGAACGCCACGTCGAAGCGCTCTGAGAGCGCCATCGAGGCGAGGATAGGTCCAGGGCCTCGAGCCGTTTGGTGTTTCGGCGTTGAGGCGGCGGAGCATCTCCCGGGGGGGCACGTGCTCGATGAACATCTGCCGGACGAGCACCAAGTCCCGGATGCGGTCTGCCATCGGGTTCATGCCGAGGCGCGCGAGTGTGTTGTAGACGATCTGGCGGCTGACGAGACGGCCGTTGGCACCCCTCAACCCCTGCGCGCGCAACTCCTTCGCGATGCCATCAACATCCTTGCCCTGGTCTCGGAGTTGCCGCACTAGGCGGTCGAAGGGATGAGCGCGAGGCACGCGTAGCGACTGGACGAGGCCACCGGTCCAGATGACCTCGAGCTCGATTACTTCCCTGGTCGCCGTCCGGACCACGACGCTGGTCAACATGCTGCGCAAGATGAGCTTGCGGTCCATGTCGGTCGTGGTGGGCGCGTCCCAGAGACCGCGTAGGTTCTGGACGAGCCTCAAGAGGTCGTGGGCTTGCCGCTCGGACAACGCGGGGGGAGCGGTCGCCCGCTCACGCGAGAACCGTTCCCTCAGCTCGTTGAGGCGCCGGAGCGCTTCCTGCAGGTTGTTCTCGATCTCGATACTGACCAACCGGTTTTTGGGATCGGTGGCGTATAACCGGGCTCGCAACCTGTCCGCGACTTCGTCGGCCTGATGAAGTTCACGATTGCGCTGATCTTCAGGAGCTTGACCATCAGCGAGGGCGGCCTGCACCGCCGCAATCTCGCGCTTTAGGTCATCGGGATTCAGGGCCTCGAATACGGCGGTGATGACAGCCTCGTCTACCAGTCTCGCTGAGCAGGTAACGGAGTGCTGCACCTGCTCCCAGGCCGCGAGCGTGTAGCAACAGTACGACGGATGCTGCTGGCGGCTGGGGCGTCGGGTGCTCATCACGCGGTTGCACCCCCCATGGACCATGAGCCCTTGAAGAAGCGCCGAACCCTTGCCGGGAGCCGGACGTGGACCACGTGGGCGCCGTACGGCCAGATACGTCTGCAGCTTGTTCCAGTCCTCGCGACCGAGGTAGGACAGGTGGTGGTTCGGCACGACGATCCACTCGGACTCAGGCCGCTTCTGGACACGGCGCCGTTGACCACCGCGCGCCGTGGTCTTGCGTGACCGCCGATAGACGTAGTCGCCCCGGTAGGCAGGGTGGGTGAGGATGTTATGAATTTGCGATCTCCCGATCGGCCCCCAATGCAGCGTCTTGCCCACGCGCTTCGGGAACAGAATCTGGTGCTCGCGCATGTGCTTCATGATGGCGGCGATCGACTTGAACTCGAGCGCCAGCGCGAACAGAAGTTCGACGCGCTGTTGCACCTTAGGATCGAAATCCTTGATCCACTCTCCGCGGAATGGAGAGAGGTAGCCGATCGGAGGCCGGCTCACGGCCCGGCCCTGCTTCGCGGTCGCGAGCCGCCCGTTGATGAATCGCCTGAGGTTGTTCCTGTTCTCCATCCAGGCAACGCCCACCTTCATCCTGAGGAAGAAGAGGTGCATATCGTCGTCGTTGGCGAAATCGAAGAATTGTCCTTCGACGTAAAGCACGATGCCGGCCTCCGTGGCCGCGTCGAAGAACTCCTCGCCGTCGCGCGGGATCCGGGTCAGACGTGAGATGTCTTGGGCGAAGACCGCGCCGAGTTCCCCAGCCCGGATCCCGTCGAGCATGTCGAGATAGCCGGGACGGTTCTCGGTGGACGTCCCGGACAGCCCCAGGTCTTCGAAGAGCTTGACCTGGGACGGGTCCCACCACTGCTGGGCCGTTTCAACCAGCGCGCGTTGATCGGCGGTCGACCCGGTGTTCTCGCGCACCTGCTCGGGCGTCGACTGCCGCGCGTAAACGGCCGCGCCCTTCTTCAGGTGCTCGACCCGTATCTGAGGCGGCCGCGGGCTGTTGGGCATAGTTATCGACCGCCCTCGCCGTGACGGTCGTGTTGCCCAGGCCGGCGACTGGCCGGTGGGTGGATAGTGTTCGGCTTTACCTGGCCTGGCGCATCAGCGCCAGGGCCGTGAAGCTCCCCACGACCGTCTCGGTCGGCGGGCGTTACGGTGTCGGTGTCCCGCGTTGCTCCCGCGCCGACCTTCGACTCGAGATAGCGAAGCAGGTCGGCGAGGTGAACGAGTGCCGCTGCCGTAAATCGTGGTACCTGCCGCGGGATGTGGTCTTCCATAGTCACCCTGCCTCACCCCATCCGGAGGTGCGGCTTGGGACCGATTTCCGACCACCGGGGGGGCAGGGTCGAGCGTTCTATCCCGGGGGGCTAGGCTGCTGGCCGAGTGGAGCGCGCGAAGGAGCGGACCGACAAGGTCGGGCGTGCAGTCGAGGGGCCGTGAACGGCCCGGAAGCGCATCCAGGGGTCGTTAGCGCGGGCCGGGCAGGGTGACGACAGCCGGACTCACGGCGAGTTCAATCGGTCGGACGCGCAGAACGCCTCGCCGGCAGTTCGCCCCGTGTGCGGGCATTGACCAACCCCAGTTGGCCCTCCGGCATGTTGATCGACCCGAGGCTATGCGTCGCGCCGCGACCCAGCTGGAGCTCAAGTTTCGCGCATCCGCGAGAGCGGCGCCCGTTCGCATACGCCTGACACGTTACGCAGTCGCGGACGTGCGACTCAACCGCCAGCCAGTTGGGAACCAGCGTGCTGGTTCTCCGCCATGCACGTTTAGCCTGGTCCACGCTGATGCCGAGTCGTTTGGCGATCGTCTTGAATTGCGCGCCATCTGCTCGAAGGTCGAACACGGCGAGGTCGCGATCGAAGCAAGTAAGGTCAATCCTTTTGGCGTTCAGCTGGAAGGGACCACGGTCAACATCGCGCGTGGAGAAGATCCGGCGGCGGGTCCGGCCGGTGAGATCCGTGAGTCCGGAGATGGCGAAGCGCCGGAGCATCGCCTTATTCTTGATCTTCGGTTGGCGATGCGGCGTATCTAGAAATATCGGGTAGTCGGCGATCTCATCAAGAGAGAGCGCGACATCGTAATGGATGATGACACGGAGACCGTAGCGCATGCGAACTTCGTCGTACTCTTTGCGGGCGTCCGTTCCCGACGGGGGCTCGATGACCCCGCCCTCCTTGAGACAGTACTCTTCGAATGCGCCAGGTTTCATGTTGAAAGACTTCGCGCCCTTCCGGATCGCGGCTCTCACGTCAGCGCGGTAGCCCGCCGTTCGGCGGAGACATTCCCAGCGGCAGCGCGCAATCGCGAACGCGCGATCGTAGACGCGCCGCGGTTTACTAGGCATGCCTGCCGCGGCGCGATGGGCTTGGAACGCGTAGGGGCGATCGAAGTCCAGCAACCCAAACGAGCTCGACGTCGAGGGCGTCGCTGCTGGTCGCCTTGACGATCACTTCCGACAGCACGGTCCGGAGCAGGCGCTTGCGATCCTCGTTGGTAGTCGTGTCGGCGTTCCAAAGTTCACGCACGTTGCCACTGAGCCGTACGAGCTCGTCAACGTCAGCGTCCGTCACTCCCGCCTCGGTAGCGCCCGGATATCGTGCCTCATGCTGCAATTTCTGCAGGCGTGCGAGCGCTTCCTCGTACTTTGATTCGAGGTCGGCCTTGACGAGCCGATGACTCGTGTCGACCATCGCCCATTGGCGCCGAGCCCGTGCGACATCGTCTTCGGCGTGCTGAAGCTGCCGCGCATGCGCGCGCTGAATCGAGGCTTCTTCGGACTTTGCATGACTGATCACGGCAACGGCTTCGCTGATCGTCGGTGGCGCCAGAGCGGCCAAGACCTCTTCGACAACCGCTTCGTCCACCAACCGGGCGCGGACCGAGGTACTGTGCTGCGCCTTGCCCCAGCGATCCAGCGGTCGGCATACGTATGACGGTACCCGCGCTCCGTGGTGTCTTGACCAATAGCGCGTGTGGATCCACCGATCGCAGAGCCCACATCGCAGCAGCCCTTGCAGCAGAGCGTCACCTCTTCCGACGGCCGGGCGGACGGCGGGGCGCTGCGCGGCGGACATCGCTTGAATGCTGCCCCACTCCTCGCGGGTCACATAGGATTCATGGTGGCCGGGGGTGACGATCCACTCCGACTCCGGACGCGCACGGGTTCGAATCCGTTCTCGATCCGCTGCTCGGGCGGTCTTGACCCGCTGGAACACGTAGTCCCCGACGTAGTTGGGATTCTTGAGTATGTTCGCGAGCTGAGATCGACCGAGAGGCTCCCAGACGACTTCACCAACCACGCGGCGAGGGAACAGAAGACGGTGCTCGCGGAGGTACCTCATCACCTTGCCGAGAGAGCCGCGCTGCAGGTAGAGATCGAACACGCGGCGCACGGCTTCCTGTACCTTCACGTCCGGATCCTTGATCCACTTGCCGCGCACCGCCCGGACGTAGCCGATTGGCGCGCGTGTTACCGCATACCCTTGCCGTGCTTTGGCGGCTTTGGCCGCGCGAAAGTTCCGCACCCGATTCAGGTTGTCCATCCACCACCAGAGCCCTTCGAGATGCAGGCCGAAAAGCTCGAACAAGTTCTCGGTGGTAGTATCAACCAGTCGCCCATTTGCCTCCAACAGGATGCCGGCGCGTGTCGCGACCTTGAGGAAGCGGGCAGTATCGAGGGGGTCGCGGCTGATACGTGAGATGTCTCGGACGAGGACGATGCCGACCTGGTCGCGCTCGATGAGGTCGAGCATTTCGTGAAACCCGGGGCGTTGGCCGGCCGATGTTCCGGACACGCCGAGGTCGGCGTCAATGACGCGGACGCGGCACTCGGGCCAGCCCCACGCGCGTGCGCGATCGGCGAGTGCCCGCTGATCGGCAGTTGAGCCGCTGTTGTCGCGGACCTGCTCCATGGTCGACTGCCTGATGTAGATCACGGCAAGCTTCGCGAGATGCTCGAGGCGAACTTGTCGGGGGCTGGACGCGACTTCGTCGTTTACAGTTCGCGCAGTCGCGGCGGCGTAACTCACGTGTGAAGCCTTAACGATTTGTCTCGGCGTGCCCGGAGTTGTGCAAGGGCCCAGGCCGCTAGGATGAGTTGGGTCGAGCGCCGGGTATCGTGAGTCAGGCGACCGGCCGTACCTGCCGCCGAGGCGGTTTGTCGCTGGGTCGGCCGCTTCCGCGAGTTCGCCATTGGGGCTCCTCACCTTAGGAATCCAGTACATTGGCAGGCTACTGCGGTTGACGCATATTGTCTAGTACTTCCCGAAGGAGTGGACAAGATGCGGCTACTTTGGCATCTCGATCCGGTGACGGGCGCCGGAGATGCAGCGGCGCTACGTGTGGCGCTCGACCCGCGTGCGCGATCTGCTGGACTCGCTTTACCGCGGCTATCCCTCAGGAGGCCGAGAGGGACCAATGAATATGCGGGTTCCGTGAGAAATGATCGCCCAACGTAAACACCCATTAGGGCCCAATTCGCTTTATTCTAGAACCTATAGATACCTATTAATGCTCCCAGAACGCCACTTCTATATCAACGAATCTCTCTGACTGTCGTCGCCCGCCCGCGGCTCTTTCCCATTTGGCCCAGGGCGCTGGTGCGCGTCGTCGCGTTCGGTTAGACTCCCGTCAGCCACCCCCACCGAGATCCTATGAAGGTGCGGCTGACAAACCGGCATTCAACTCGAAGGAGGAGTACATGTCGCGTTTCTCAGTGTCTTGGAACAAAATTAGCTCACTCCAGAATTTGCCGGCTCTCCTTCGCCCCGGTGCAGCGGGTAGTCGCGGGGGAGGCCGCATTTCGCCCACCCGGGTTGCGCGGCGAGGGCGCCGAGGGAGCAGCGTTTGTCCGACCTATGCGCCCCCCAACGCGCGCTCGATTGTCAAGCCAGGGATGGCGAGTTGAAATTCAAGAGCCGGCAACAGGCCTGGCCGTCGTCGCCCGATGCCGATTTCCCTGGTCAGGCAGCTAGCCTTCGCGGCGGCGAAACTTTTGTCGTGCCGCCGCGCTGCAGGAAAGCATGAAAATCGCTCAGATCGCTCCGCTGTACGAGGCTGTGCCCCCCAGGTTGTACGGAGGCACGGAACGGGTTGTTGCACATCTGTGCGACGCACTGGTCGAGCTGGGCCATGAGGTCACCTTGTTCGCCGCGGCCGATGCCCGGACCAAAGCGCGGCTTGTCCCGGTGCGCGATCAGGCGATCCGCCTCGACGCCGCGGTATTGAGATCGGACCTCGCCGCACATCTGGTCATGCTGCACGAAGTCAAACGGCGGTCCGCGCAGTTCGATGTACTGCACTTCCACGTGGATATGGTGCATTTCCCGATGTTCGAACAGCAGGCCCACAAGACTGTGACGACGTTGCACGGTCGCCTAGATCTCAAGGACTTGGCGGCCGCGTACGACCGTTGGCCGTCCTTCGGGCTCGTATCGATCTCCGATCAGCAGCGCAAACCCTTGCCGAACGCGAACTGGCTGGCAACCGTGGCGCACGGGGTACCGCTGCGTCAGTACGCCTTCCGCGAGCATCCGGCCGGTCGGTATCTCGCTTTCCTGGGACGAACCTCCCCGGAAAAGTGTCCGGACGTGGCGATCCAGGTCGCCCGCCGCGCGCGCATTCCGCTCAAGCTCGCGGCGAAGGTGGATGCCGTCGATACCGTGTACTTCGAGACGGTCGTGAAACCCTTGCTCGATGACCCGGGGGTCGAGTTCGTCGGCGAAATCGGCGATGAACGCAAATCGGACTTTCTCGGCAACGCGCTCGCGCTGCTGTTCCCGGTGCATTGGCCGG
>Ga0070698_100000559_pt1 | contig 39927 bp, 17 predicted proteins | sample KBSK1502metaG_FD_65477 | JGI IMG/M metagenome (GOLD analysis project Ga0070698, IMG submission 65477) | Corn, switchgrass and miscanthus rhizosphere microbial communities from Kellogg Biological Station, Michigan, USA - KBS K1-50-2 metaG | ecosystem: Host-associated > Plants > Roots >...
AGGTCGCGCAGCGTGAACGCGTTGAGGCCCTTGGTAACGAGGATGCTCGAGAACGTGTGTCGCTGGTCGGTCGAACCGGAAACGCCGGTCGATAGCTGCGACGTGTTTCACGTCGCGGATACCGCTTCCTCCAAGCGGCGTTCGTGCCCTAGCTGGCCGAGCCAGGTGGTGGCGACCAGCGCACCAACCAACAATCCGCTCGCGGGTCCTGGAACCCCTCTTCAAGGAAAGCCGCAAATCGCTGGAGGTCGTCGTGTTGGCCAACGCGCTAGTATCACGGATGCCAACGACACTCTTATCGCGACTGGCCGGGAATCGTCGTTTCGTCGCCAGTGGTTAATCGTAGGTTACGTCCCGGGAAATGACCATCCTCACTCCGTAGCGGCAGCCACCGCGGACCGTCCTTTCCGTGGACTGCGCGCCAGATGCGCCGGATCACGTCGATAGTTGTGTCCACCGTGCTAGCGATTACTTCCGGCCGCACGTCGTGGAAGAGCGTCTCTTTAACATAGCCTCGCTCCGATGCAACTGGACCGGGCTCGCAGTGCACGAACGCATCGCGGCGCGCCTTCAGTTCGCCCATCAGATCCGATAAGGGTGGCTTGTTGATGTCGAGGTCGATTGGGTTCTTTGTGATTATTCGCGGCACGCTGAGGATTCGTCTCCGCAGCGGCGCCTTCGCGTCGAGGAGCCTCGCCTTAACCTCCTCATCAAGCGATGGGCGTTCCATAACGTAGCCCCGCGCAAGCCCGCTAACAAATGACTCTAGCAAGTTGTAGCAGGTGAGAACAACCGTGCGCGCTAGACTTTGGCTGTTCTCGGTCCCCGACTCCACCCATTTCGGGATATTGCTCCAGTTCACCGTCGCGAGGAGGTCTTCGGCCTGCCGATACAACTCGTACAGAAACACAAGGTCACGCGCCAGCATGTACTCCGGGTGCCGGAACGCCATCGACGACCCTGGCTGCAATAGGAGTTCTGTGTACGGTGGCACCTCGATGGCCTTCCGTGCCGTGATGCGGCCGACGCGCGCTTCGAACTCTTGCGCTGTTGAGACGGTGAAAACGCCGAGCCCACTCGCAGCCCACTCATCGAATCGTTCTGCGAGCCACGCGACCGCTCTTGGGCGAATCGCATCTTTCGGGTGCACGAGCAGCGGCCGGATCGTGTCGACGATGTCGGCCTCGATGTCCGCGGTGAACCGTTGGAGACGCTTTCGCGGCCAAGTCGCGTAGGCGTCGATGATTCTTTCCTCGCCCACGGGCTTGTAGCCGGCCATGATAGCTGCGATAAGCCAGACCTTCTTCAGCGCGAGTGCGCGCCGCCACATCCGGTCTCGCCCCGTCTCCATTGCAGGATCTTACCCTCGCACTTGTCGGTTGACGATTCGTTGGCTCGTGTGTCCGCTCGCTGCTTCGTACAGTGAGTAAGCTACGCCGGCGTGGAAGCACGACACCTCGCTCAAATTGCGGCGATCGATGTCGGCCGCAATCTCCTATCTATGGACCTTACACGCAACCAACAGGCCGGCTATGCCGACTCCTGAAGGTGGCGTCCACAGACGGCCCTCTCCGTATTTTGACAAGCAGGATCACAAGCGGCAACAGCCGCAGGTGTTGGCGCTGCTCCGCGCTTCAACGACTCCGTTTGATTGACGGGCGCCTGGCCTTCTTGAGCAAGAAGCGCCACCTCGCGACGAGGCGGTCGAGACGCTCGTGGTCATAGCCCAGTTTCTTCGCTTCCTCACGGTACTTCGCAACGTCAACCCATGAACGATTTATGAGGCCCGGCCTCTCCTCGACATTCTCTGAGGATGCGTCGCCCATGTGCCAGTACATGCGATCGTCAACATAGAAGTACTTTCGCTGATCATTCCAGAATGACTCGAGAACACCCGATGTTTCGATGCAGAGAATCGCTCTCCCAAAAGCGTCCGCGTCACCCCAGTCGTCCAGTGTGTACTCGTGTGGATAGGAATCAACATATGTTTTGGCAAACCGCCAGCGTGATTCGACCACGAACCTCTTGAACCACTGCAACTCGTCTTGGCGCGTCATCGTTACCATCGAGGCTGACGACGAACCGCCAGCACAGCGAGCATACTGTTCCCGACAACCTTGGTGTTCGCATTTGTAGGAGAGAGCGCGTCGCAGATACTACGCCCTCTCGGCGATGCGGACGCGCGATGGCAATAGCTGTTCAACCAGGACCTAAATAGCGGATGCCACGTCACATGGCTTCCATTTTCGACCCCGCTCGTTGTAAGTTGGATCCTCATCCGTCGTTTGTTAGCAGCCCAGGTGTCGCGCAAAGAATGTCCAAATAACCAGTCACATTACGGGAGACCAGAGTGCCTGTTCGCGCCGGCATCGCATGGCTGTCGTCGTCTTCAGCGGAGATCGCGAGAGCCCGTGCGGTCTTGAGAGCTTTGAAGCCCGCCGGTGTCCTCGACGAATTGGGGTTTCTCGTTCTTTTCAGTGCTTTCGCTGACCGTTTCTATCCTGCTACGAACACGGTCATGACGCGAGCACGCTATCTGGTGTTCGTACCGGCTATCTATAGATATATAGAGGAAAGCAGGAAGGCGGCGGGCAAGGACGCCGACCGCGTCGCGAGGGATCTTCAATTCAAACTTTCAGAGGCCCTCCTGAAAAACGAAACCAGCGCGATCGGTCGAGACAAAGGCCGGGACATCGTTCGACCTCCGTCGAACATTTATTGGAACGCTCTGGCTGACCTCGGCATAGCCAATCAACGAATCTCCGAGGCGAGCTATCAAGAGCGTCTATCAGACGACAGTGTCGGACAACGCGTCTTGCGCGATGACGACAACGCAGCCCATCCCGAGGACAGCGACTCGATATGGGATCCCTCGTTCCGTCTCTCCCATGTGATGCCCGGCGGCGTCTTTCCCTCGAGCACCAGCTTCTTGTTGTGGAAGAGCGAAGCGACGCAGCTCAAGAAGCGTTACGAGAACCTTCGTCCAGACGGCCGCCATTCGATGATGACTCACCTCATGCGCCTAGGCGAACGCCATGGCCATGAAAGCCTTGAGGCGGTTGTCCAGATCTGGGATGCCCCGGATATCCCAATTGAACTAGCGGGACTAGTCGAACACGCGCGGAGACTTAGCTTGTTCGCGCGTGGCGTCACGCTTCAGTATCACCACATGTTGATTGAGAAGCGTCAGGTCGCCGACCCTGGTGCTTCTGGCGCATTTCGCGAGTGGTTTCAGTTCGCTCGGAATGACCTTCGGACTTGGAACCTCGAGGAATTCTTCTCGCTTATCCGGGCATGGGGCGCGGAGCGCCGGCCGCTCCGAGATCGTGAGTTCTTGCAAGAGTGGACGGAGCGATTGGGAGCGGTGGGTTCCGCCAACGCGGCGCTTCAGGACCCTAAAAGCCGCGCCATCGTGGCTCGGCGAGAGTCTGACACCCACCCAGGTGCACAACGTTTGCGCGTAAAACACCATCTTCAGTCTTGGATCGTACCGCGTCGCTACAAGGATGATGACTACTACCAACTGACCTATCGTCATGATGTGGGCCGGCGATTCGCCAAAGACATTATTGAAGGATTACGTCGAGGCGCATCGTGACGATCGATCCGCGCGATATAAAGAGTTGGCGAGGTTTCCTTGATCTTCTTCGCCCCCCTTCCGGTTACCGCCTCACAGCGGCTTTCGGAACAGCGTTCGGTCTTTCGTTTGATGCGCTGACCGCGGCGTTGCTCGCGATGTTGGATACTGACGGCGAGAGTCTCGCGCGCGATCCTGTCGCAGGAGTGATCGCAATCACGCGTCTGCGCTCACGCGTCCGCGTTCTCGTTCACCCCGCGACAATCTCCAACCCTGACCTAGCGATGCCGAGGCGGCTCATCGGTCTACTCGATAGTTTCGTGGGCGAGGTACGTCCGAAAGTAGGCCTGTTTCATCCCAAAGTCTGGACGCTGCGGTTTCGGAAAACCGATTCGGACAACGAAAAGAGCGAGATCGGCAGAATCCTCATCTGCAGCCGTAACCTCACAGGATCGCGCTCCTTCGAGCTTGGTGCGACTCTTGAGGGACGCCTCATCGCAGGTGATGAGCAGCCCTCTTCTGTCGTTGCCGACGTCGCCTCCGCGATGCATGCGTGGCTTGCCGAATGCACTACGCCATCACCAACCGCGGTAAAGGAGTTGCCAGCCTTTGTCCGCCGACTGGTCTTAGAAGTTCCTTACGAAGCACGCGACGGATCGCGCTTTAATTGGCAAGGTCTCGGTCGCGCTGCCCTCGACAGACGGCTACCGGCGAAGTGTGGCCGAGTTGTTGTGGTGTCACCGTTCGTTCGGCCCGACTTCGTGTCAAGAATGCTCGATCGCAGCAGCGAGCTTAGGATCGTAAGCACCGCAGAGTGCCTAGATGCTCTGGACGATCTGACGTTCCACGCCATTGAGAAGCGGCAAAACGATCAGGGCACACCGGTGCTGTACCACGTCGGGGAGTATGGCGACGCCGTTGACCAAGACGCGTCCATCGACGGAATTCACGCCAAGCTTGTGCTAGTCGAAGGACCTGCGGGGAGTGCCACCTTTGTCGGCTCGGCAAATGCGACAGCGCCTGGCTGGGGTTTCGTTGGCCCGTCGAATGTGGAGGCGATGCTTGAGCTGCGACCAGGCATTCCGGTGAATGCGTTCGTCAAGGCCTTCATCGTTGAGGGGAAGAACAAGCCGCCGCATCCTTGGATCAAAGAGTATGACCGTACACTACGGGACGACCCCGACCCCGATAGAGTTCTTGAACGTCGGCTGCTCAGCGCTCTACGTGACGTTGGCATGCTCGAACTCTCGATTCGCTACGACGAAGCGAGGCAGAAGCTGACACTGTCGCTGGTTCAACGCGATCGGCGTCCACCCTCGGGTTCGAGCAAAGAGTTCACTTTTGACGTAACCCCTCTTTCGCTCGCGGCGCGTGAAGACAGCTGGCGGCCGCTGAGCGAACTCACCGATGCAGATCTGGTCTTCGACGGTATCGCGATAGCAGACGTCACCGCATTCATCGCCGTTCGCGCACGCAACATCGAACCTCCTGTCGAGAAAACGAGAATTGTCTTAGCTCGGATGCACATGACGACAGCCGAGCTATACCGCCGAGATGAGTCGGCGCGACAGCATCTTCTGGCAGAAGCCGACCCGCAGGCAGTACTTCAAGCTCTCATTCGCGGTTTGGCGTATCTTCGCAGCGGAGGCGGCTCGCGCGGCGTGCATGCGACCCGCGGTGGTCATTCCATTCAGCAGCTGCTTGCTCAAACGAGCCTCGAGAGCGTGCTACAGGCCGTGGCTGTCGACCGCACCATCATCTCCGACTTGAAAGCGCTGGTTGGCCCTTTCGGTGACGATTCTTTTCAGTTGTTTTGCAGTGAGATGGAAGAGGCCTGCAAGGCGATCGATCAAGAGTACGACGTATGACCGGGGTGAAGCTGGCGCAATTTCAAGAGGCGGCAGTCGAGCATATCGTCAAGACACTGCGCGACAAAGACGGGTCGCGGCGAATGCTTCTGGCGGACGAAGTTGGACTTGGCAAGACTTTAGTTGCGCGTGGCGTGATCGAGAATCTGTTAACGCACCACAGTGGGCCGCTCACCGTTATCTATCTATGCTCGAACACCGAAATCGCGGAACAGAACAGAACAAAACTCGATCCAAGCGGCGGACGATCGATCGGCCGAGTCACGGAACTCGCGCTCGATCGGCCCGAACAGAATTCTGAACTGCTTCTCTATTCCTTCACTCCCGGCACTTCCTTACGCGACGGCACTGGACTCGCGTGGGAGCGCCGTCTTCTGCTCTATCTAGTACACCGGGTTTACGATGAGCCGGTATGGCAGAAGATCTGGCGGAACTTCTTTCGGTGCGGTGCCGGTGAAGAGAGATGGTATGCCGAAACTACTTGGCGAGCACTCCGCGACGAGTTTGCACGAAAAACCTCGGTCGAATTCCAACAGCAGCTTGGAGACGCGTGGAGGGATATTTCGTTTGCCGGTCGATCTGTACAGTCGGCATTAGTCGAACAAGTAAGCGGGTTCAGTTCAGATGACCTTGAACATCGGAAGACCCGGAACAGACTGGTGGCAAGCATTCGCAGCGTCATGCAACAAGTTGCGCTGCGCCACCTTCGCCCGCACCTCGTCATCCTCGATGAAGTCCAGAGGTTTCGTGACGTCCTTGATGCTGCGAGCGAGCCAGGGAACATAGCAGCCGAGCTGTTCGCTCGCCGAGTACCAGTACTCATCCTGTCGGCCACACCGTATCGCGCCCTAACTCTCGGCTACGAGATCACCGATACCGATGGAGATCATTACGCTGATTTCTTCAATACTCTCAAATTTCTTTTCAACGCGAACACCGAGGCTCCTGATCGCATCAAGAAGACGCTCGCGCAGTTCGGTCAACGTCTTCGGCAGCTAGATCTACTCGAACGCTCAGACCACGACCTTCTGCAATTAAAGCGGGACCTCGAAGAGGATCTGCGCAAAGTCATCTGCCGGACCGAGAGAAACTGGTATGTCCTGGACCGCCATAAAGGGATCGAAGAGGTGGCTGATGAACGCCGGGCGCTACCCAGGCGCGCCGAACTCGAAGAGTACCTCCGACTGCACCGAGCTCTTGGAACTGCAATCGGCAGCACCGCTCAGGTAACAGAATTCTGGAAGTCAGCGCCCTCTCTTCTCACGTTCCTCGACGCCAGATATGCACTGCTTCGGAGGCTACGTGACAATCGCGCCAAAGTACCCCGCGCCCTACTTGCTCCCGCCGGCAATGTTGGAGCCCTGGCAAATCGCAACCATCGGATCCAGTGTGTCGTCGAGCACTCAATTGGCAAAGAGGGTTCGCGGCCGCACCTCTGGATCAGACCCACGTATATGTACTACCGCGACCAATTCTTCGGTGCCACACCGCCGCGCAAACTGCTGGTCTTCTCGGGGTGGCGCTTTGTGCCGAAGACGATCGCGATCATCGCAAGTCGAGTTGCCCTGGACCGTCTTGGCGGTGATCCCGAAGATCCCTCGCAGCCATTGAAATTCTCCGATCGCCGTTCGTTTCACGTCTTCGACGTGTGTTTTCCGTCTCCAGCCCTTGCGGCCGTGGTCAAGATGGGTTTGTCCGCGGATCAAGCAGTTATCGATCTTGAGGCTGGCGACATCGTCGACGAGACGGTTTCTCGCCTTCGCAATGAATTGAAGAACGTCGGCATCAGCGTTGTACCGTCTGGTGGCGACGCGACGTGGCGCGTGGTAGCACGCTTCGAGCAGCTTCGTGATCAGGGTGACCAAATCCGAAAGGCGCTCGACGCTTGGCAGCCAGCCGACGGCGATGATGAACCGTCGGCCGCGGTGCTCCAACATCGTGACTGGGTTAAAGCCTGGCTCAACGACCGTCGGCCTTCGCTCCAGCTGAACGAGGCCCGCCTACGAAGGCTTGCTCTCGTGGCTGCGTTCTCGCCAGCCAATTCGCTGTGGCGAGCGCTCGCTGGGGTGTATGGCATTGATAACGCCGAAAAAGCCTTCCCAGAAATTGCTGCGCTATGCCTCGGCGCCATGCGGCGATACTTCAATCGCCCGCATGTTCAGCAGACCATCCGACAGCACGAAGCACGGTTGACCTGGCCTCCGACACACGCCGGAAGAGAGCGCGGGTATGCGGAACGGGTACTCCTCTACGCAGCTGAGGCACATCTACAGGCCGTCCTGGATGAATACGCCTACCTCCAGCGTCACGCCGCCCAGTCGGACACGGTTGGAAAAGCGATTGCGCAACTCGAGCATGTGTGGAAGCTCTCGCGAGGTAGTCCTCGCACCAACAGGGCTAGAGGCCGAGGTCCGATGGTGAGCGTCGAAGCAGAGGCAGAAGTTCACGCGACCCATTTCGCACTTGCGTTCGGCGACGACGTATCGCGGGATACGGGGCCGGACGAGGAAGACGCACGACTTCGAAAAAGTGACGTGCGCGAGGCGTTCAACTCCCCATTCTGGCCGTTCGTACTTGCAACAACGTCGGTGGGTCAGGAGGGCCTCGACTTCCACTTGTATTGCAGGGATGTTCTGCATTGGAATCTTCCGTCAAATCCGGTGGACCTAGAACAGCGGGAAGGCCGTATCAATCGCCGAGATTGCCTCGCGGTTCGGTCGTCGATTGCGCGGGAATGGCCCATTACTCACCCAAACGTCTCGGCAGCATTCGCGCCGCCATACGACAATGTGTGGCGGATCGTCTTCCAGCTCCTTGAGCAGCACGATGATCCACAGCGCTACAAACACGGCCTGTATCCTCACTGGGTCTATGAATGCAAAGATCCACAACAAACCGTGCGCATTCAGAGGCACGTGCCGTTCTTTGCTACGAGTCGCGACGCCGCCAAGTACGAAAGGCTAAAAACCGGCCTCGCCCTGTATCGGTTAGTCTTCGGTCAAGCCAATCAAGAGGATCTTCTCGATCGGCTCCAGGAGCGCATTGATCCGCTTCTTCCGCAAGAACGTGATCGGATCCTCAGGCGCCTAGCGAGTTATATGCTCAACCTATCGCCCATCGGACGTGAACAGGCTTTGAGGCAGGCCAGCGGTGAGGCCGCCGAGCTCCTTTGCGCAGAGAACCGTCTCGCCAAAGTTGGAAAACTCATCAACGATGTCACGCGCCTACGCGAGGAACATCCTTCGGAACTGGACGACGTATCGGCGGAACTCGACGGTCTCATGGAGACTATCAGGAATGCGTTCACTGCGGACGACACTCAGTCCGATAAAGTTAGGCGCGCGGTTGGCGCACTAGCGTATGTGCGGAATCCCTATGATCACATCTTCGATCTGCACGTCGAAGGTGGATTTGCTGATGACATCGATGTTGTTCGTGACGCTTGGAAGAGTGTAATAGGAACGAGCGAAGAACGTCGGCTCGCCGGGAATCTGAAGAAGCAGAAGACTCGACAACCCTCATAAAGTCCTTGGACATGCGCCCCGCCGCCGCGCAGTTAGCCATCGGTTTCGCGATCTTCAACAGCTGCCGTGGGTCCCACGGTTCTCCAAATTGGTGAAGAGATGCGCGGGCAGTTAGAAACCCAGTATCCTCAGCGCGGCCATCCGATCCAGCTTTGCAATGTTGAACTGCGTTTCGTAGGTCAATAGGCATCGCTGGCAGGCGCGGTCGCAGGTGCACTGCAATCTTCCCGCGCACTCGGAGAGCAGGGACGATAGATGATTCGGTGCCTCCGTCGCATAGCCGGCTCCGAGCGCCGCTCGATCGAAAAGGACGACAGAATGGGTCCGCTGGTTTCCGTCCCCTCGCGCAGGAACCGCGGCGGGACCAATCTCACGCTGCTCAATTCCCAGCTTTGCCGCCAGCGCGTCTCGCATCGCGATCGCAAGCGAGTAAGCCGCACTCTCTTCCACAGCCAAACCTTCGGTGAACTGCATCTCGAACACGTCGGTCGTAGTCGATGAGCCGAGCCATATGCCGCTCTTGATCGCCCACTGTTGGTCGTTGCCTTCGCAGCGGCTTCTCCCGCTGAATTCTTTCCCGCCCCGAAGGCGGAAGTGATCCCGGAGAGGCCGCACGACCGCGCGGGCGTTCACGCTCTCTGCCCGACCACATCGCAGACAGACGGCGAACCCATCGCGGTAAAGCCCGCGGCTGTAGTGAAAGACGTGTCCGAGGGTGTTCGACCTGATGCGGAGAGGAAGCCGGTTTTCGAACGGCAGCCACTTTGTCGAGCCGGCTGTGATCCAAGGCTCCTCGACCGGAACGTAGATCGATGTATCGAGGCGATTGTGAGGCTGATATCCGATGTCCACGGCGAAACCAGCCGGTTGCAGATAGGTCTGCGAAATCAAGTCCTCGGAGTGCTGACACGCCGGGCACTCAGTCGGGCGGATGGAGCTCGCGCCCGTCGCGCCGCAACGCCGACACAACCAGGCCTGAGAGAAAACCTGCGTCTCTCGCACAGCGGTATCACCAGGGGGGATGTGCCAGTTCAACGTCACACCGGCCGATTCGTAGACGCGCCCGTCGATGACTGTCTGGTTGCCGGGCGCATAGTCGCGTATTCCGACATGGATTTCTCGGCTCGGATAGCCGCGCCAACGCGCCGTCGAGTCCTCCCGTCCTCGTCCGCCATCCTCCAATCGCTTGCGACGCTCCTTCTGTATCTGCTTCAGCGTGGTCTGAACGAATGGAACGACATTCGAGGGGAACCCGTAAGCGGGAAGGAACCCACGGACCGTTAGTTCGCGGAGCAGATACTCTTCTACGAGGCGTTCACGCTGCCGACCAGCGGCAATCTGCGCTGGTGTCTCGCGAGACTCGGAAACCGTAAAGAACGCAATCTGTTCGTTAAGCGCGCGCAGCTCTCGGGCCCAGTCGTCCGACACGCTCGAGAGCGCTTTCGCGGTTTTCTCCACAACGCTTTTCGATGAGCTGAGGTGCGTGCCCGTGAGGAGGCGTTCCAGACTCGGAGCGAGCGCCTCGATTCGACTCTTTACCCACGCGATGAATTGTTCAGCCGGGCTGGGACTCTTCGCTTCATTGAAAAACCAGCCGGTCGTCAGTCGGGGAACATCCGCATGCAGACTTCGGAAGTACGAGCCGAGAAGAAAGGCGTTCACATGTCGCTGCACGATCGTGTCACTTTCGAGTGAGACTCGCGGGACGAAGATCGGTGTCTTGAAGGGCCAGAGAGGATTTCGAAACACCGCTTCACCGTGCGGATCTGACTTGCATAGGGTCAAACTCGCCATCGTCGATTCGTTCCGCCGTCCGGCTCGGCCGGCGCGCTGAAGAAAGTTCGCAGGTCCCGGCGGCGCGTTGTTCATCGCGACGGCTGAGACGCCGCCGATGTCGACGCCCATCTCCATCGTGGTGGAACAACTCATGACGTTGATGTCACCGTGTCGGAAGCGCTGTTCGTAATCGAGCAGACGCGATCCGTCCTGCTGGGCGGAGTGTTCGACGACTCGGAAGAAGGGCGCTCCTGCGACGACTCGGTCGTGTCGGTCAGACCAGACTCCCTCTCGACGAAGAGCCGTGATCTGTTCCGTAGTCTCGAGCCAATCCTCGATCTGTTTGGGAGTCCACTTTCTCCCTGAAGGTTCGTGCCACCAGGCGTGCGGCGCTGTCGGCAGCGCAACAGGCAAGGCTGTTCGACTCACACCTGCGGGTGCAAAGAGTGCGTACGGTGAGATTGCACGAAACGTATTCGCAAGCAGCCTTCCGGTGATCGGACACTTGAACGCCGTCCTTGCGGGCTTCAGCGCGATTCGCTCTTTCATGTTCAGAACATAACCGGCCGGAAGGAGTTTGAGCATCGGACTCACCGCATTCCACGCTTGCTCAAGAAGGAGGTCGATGACCATTCGGTCGTCGTTGTCATCAAGGTCGAGCTTCAGTCCTGTCGCGAGAAGCCGCGGGAGCGTCGAGCGCCGACTGGTCGACACAGGCCAGCGCACCTGTGTTCGATACTGCGCCTCCTGTCCGGGGGGCAGCACGTACTGAGTCCGAACCGGTGCTCCGACCCAGTTGATGAACTGACCGGTCATCTCGACCAGTGATCGGCTGCGGATGAAGTGATCCATTAGCGCAGTCAGGAACTCGCGCCACTCGGCAGCGGTCGCACCTCGTTCGCGCCACACCGCAGGAACCTGGTGCTCGCCAATCCGGTCAATGTCGGGATACGTCAGCGCAACGAGGCCCATCGTCTCAAGTGTGCTTTCGCGCCGAGGCCGACGCGCGAACTCACGAAGAAGGTAAAAATCACCGATCTCCGCGCGACGAACGTCGCCATAACTCACTTCATCCCACATGTCCCCTGCCCATGAGCGGATCGCGGTGTCGTGCTGGATCTCTTCCGCAATGGTTGACCAGGGCACCGCTCGCATCGTGGGATTCTTCGCCGCTTCGAGCTCGCGCTTCCGCTCTTCGATCATTCGATCGATCGTTGCACTCTTCGGAGCGGCGGAGAGAGCGCGAATTTCATCCTCGAGCATACCCAGATCCGCAGTCGCGCCTCGCTGCGCGGCGAGCAGCTGGTGATAGACGACGGACCTCGCGTGATTACGATCCGAATCGAGCTGCGACCGCACCGCGAAGCGCGCCGTCCCTTGCCTCGAGTCGCTGAACGTGATGATCCGCCTGCCATCCATCGGCCGCGAGGTGTCGAGCGGCGGAGTGTGTTCGAGCAGCGTTGGGATCGCAACGTTGAGAAGGAACGGAGCTCCGACTCGCGCCGAACGGAACTGGTCTCCCAGCATCGATTCGCCGCCTCCACAAAGCGGGCAGACGAAACGACCCGTCTCGTCCTTGAAGATGACTGATACCGGCGTTCCGTTAGGAAGGTCGTGATCGAATACCTCGCCGCTCCTGGGATCGACCCGGTAGCGCGCAACGTCATCGGCAGATTCCGTCGCGATCAGCCGCGTCTCGGTTGCCGCACGTCGTTGATCGTCCTCCTCGGTTTCACTCTCGTCTTCTTCAATGTCGACAAGATCGAATTCATCGTCTCGATCGGACTGCGTCCCCGAACCGGCCACGATGAAGCGGTCCAGCCCGCGCGATTCTTCGCTGCACGACAGAAAGGCGGAGCCGCACTCGTTGCAACGGACCAGCTCCAACACGACACCTTCGCAATCGGGACAGGTTTCCCGCCGTGCTAAAAGGAGCCCGCCGAAAGGCCACTCCGGGACGTCCAGCGCGGTACCACGCCTCGATTTGCATTCGGGATTGATGCAGGCCCAGATACCGCTTTGCGTGCGGTGGAAGACGTGAACGCGCAACGGCAACAGTAGCTCATCGTCCTTCATCGCGAGCGAAGCGGCGTCGAGAAACTCGAGCATCTCCCGAGGCTTCAAAGTACGCGAGCTGCTCGCGTTCATGTAACTGAGCAGGCCACCGAGTGTCCGCGCGTCGGCAGCGAGAAACAGTCTGAGCCGACGGAACCAGCCGGACGACGCGAGTTTTTCAAACAGGTCCCTCGGGTCTATCCCAGGTGTGATGGGTATTTGAAAATCCTCGTCGCGAGAAGCGTATTCGTCGAGAGGAGGAACGAACCGGCGCCCAAATAACACCTCCACTTGATCGGTATCGCAACCGGCGATATCGGCGATGAACCGCGCGAGCGCCCCCTTGCGGGCCGCTCCCTCCCCGCCGAGCGTGGCAGAAGTGGCGACGAACTTCACTTCGGACGACTTCACGCCAAATGCATCCATGACTCTGCGCATCAGCATCGAGAGTTCGGCGGCCTGCGAGCCGACGTACGTGTGCGCCTCGTCGATCACAATCCAGCGCAGCGTTCCGCTCGATTGCTGAAGGATCGGGGCATCGTCCTGACGTACGAGCATGTACTCGAGCATCGTCGCGTTCGTCACGAGAATGGGCGCCGGCTCATCGCGCATCAGGCGACGCGAGAGGATCTGCTGCGGAGAGGATTGTTGCTGGTGCGCGGGCACCTCTTCTGGTGTTTCCCCGTTGTACAGACAGAAACGAACATTGCCGCCGAATGAGCGAGTCCACGCGGATAGACGCTCTCGCTGACTGTTGATAAGGGCATTCAACGGGTAGAGAAAGAGAGCGCGCGTCCCGATGAGCTGCCGCGGTTTTGCCGCCTCTGATTCGCGCACGAGGTCGTCGAGGATCGGGATAAGAAAGCATTCAGTCTTTCCGGATCCCGTTCCGCTCGACACGACGTAGCCACGTTTTGCGGGATCCTTCGCACAGCGCCAGGCTGACACCTGGTGCAGGTACGGGTGGCGATCCTTGGGGAAACGCTGCTCTTCGAATCGTTTGCCAGGATTATCGAGTGCCTTGATCAGACTCTCGGCCAGCAGAGTCCCCGCAAGATCTCGCATCACCTCAGCAGTCGTCTCGTATCCGAATGCTGCTTCGATGACCGGATCCGATAGAAAACTGCCGTCGGTGCCGGGGGGCTGCTCGAACCGGTTTCTCAGATATTCGCGGAGGATCGGCGATCGAAGGGCCAGAAGAGCCAACACCGCGCGAGCACCGCGTGAGTTGAGCGATTGTGCGAGCGACGAGACGGAGAGCGACGCACGTTCCTTCAAGAGCGGTCAATCTCCGTTGGATACGCTTTATTCAAGTACATCACGAGTGCGAGCCTATACGCAGTCTCGAACCATTCCACATCGAAACGCCTGAGCCGACGCAACTCGCCCCGTAGCCGGCGCCGAACGTGTTCATTTACGGCGGCACAACGCGCTGCGAACAGTGGCGCTGCGATCACGGGTCGGTGATGGCCTGTAGCACCGAGTCCGTTTAGTAGAGAAGCGAATCCAGCATTGGCCGTCTTCAGTTGCTCGAAAATAAGTTTCCCGTTCGGCCACCGGGATTCGGCCGCCTGCCGAGTTAGAAGCTGCGTCCGCTCGCTTTTCAAGGCAGGTATTACTGCATTTGGATCGACGCCGACGACGCTGCCGGCATGCGCGCGAACGCCGAACAGATCCCTACTCAGGAATTGCCACGTCGGCGCCATCGCAGCTCGCTCGGGCGATTCCTCGAGAAAGGAGAGGACAGCGTGGACTTCCTTGACCGCCAGATCATCCGTAGCTTCAGCACTGCCGGAGAGCTGCTCACTAAGCGCACGTTCGAAGGCGTCGAGTGTTTCATACCAGGTCGAGTACGGGACAAGTTTCCAGTCGAACCCCGCCTGAGCCAGCGTGTCCCAGACGACCTGCCGGTCCGTACCGGCGTGGATCAGCGCAAGAACGGCCGCCGCCGGCTTTGAACAAATGCTTGCGGTGACGACGAAGTTCGACGCGGGAAGCTCAGCCGACAGCTTGACGATTTCGAGCGCGACCGCGCTCCACTCCTCGTCGAGCGGCCTATCGATCATCTCTTTGAGTGTGGCTCGAATCGCCGTCTTCGCGTCAAGGCTCGGCAGAGAGATCGCGGCAGCAAGAGGGCGGCGTTCCGGCAACTCACCCTGCGCCTGCAGCAGCCGCGGACGGATCGCCAAACCCATGTTCGTCCCAGCGAGAAGGAGCCATGGCCCTGGAGTGCGTGTCGCGATTGCTGTATGCCACGCGCCGCTATCCGCGTCACGGGACAGCGTTTCGCGTGGTGCTAACGGATCCCATAGAGCCATCAGTTCGACGTTGATACCTTCCGCTCCGCCAAGCTCCGGCAACGTCGCGCTGTCACCGTCCTCTGACAATTCGAAGTCAACGTCGTACCTCCGCACGTTCAGTTTGTTCGGACCGACTCCGTCAACGGTAAGGCTGACAAAAGCCTCGCCGTCATCGGTTTCCGCAAGCAGACTTTGAATTTCCTGAACAAGCCGACGCAACTCCAACGAGATCCGACCGTTCCTTGGCTCAGGCAAATCAAATGCGAAGGCGAGATAGTCGGATGGAGCGAGATCGTCCGAGTTCAGGACCGCATCGATCGTGAACCGACGTGGAGCGCTGGTGGCAAAGACTTCCAGCCTACACAGCGCGAGTGCCTCGAGCGAGACATACGACTCGAATGGGAGGATGCGTTCTCCGCGGCCTACGAAACGGGCGCCGCGCGCCGGAAAGGGAAGCGTGAGGGTGAGGCTGCGCCCTGCACCGAAGTCGAGCTGCAGCTCAACCGTCGCCGGGATCCGTCGAGCGCTTCCGGCGCGTAAGTGCACAGATGCCGAAGCCCTAGCAGCCGTGACTTCCGCGCTCACGTCCTCCGTCGGTTGATACCGGACATAGAACTCCTCGGGTGTCTCGATCTCAATGAATCCCGACATGGGGGACTCGCCTTTGAGCCTGACCACGAAGTTCTTTGGGAGGATCTCCACTGTTTGAAGGAAGCGCGTCTCCTCCTCATGGACGACGCGAACGGTAACGCGGCCGACGCATTCCAACCCCCACGGCCGCCACGCCTTCGTCCCGACTGGGCGCCATTCGATGGAAGCGGGGCTGATCGATCTCAAGCGCTCGTCGGCGAGCACCTCGCGAAGAGTCGGCGGCCCTTGGAAGATCTCGCGGTCATCCACCGCAAGCGCGAAGCGGTCGCCATCGATCTGGACCAGACTCGTACGCTCTTCGCTCTGCGCGAGGAGTACACGGAAGCGACCGCCGTCAGGATCGGCGATGTCGATGGACCGGTCGATCCGATGCATCTCGCGGTCGAAGAGAGTGCCGATGCGCTCACCCTCTTTGATCCCGAGAGATGCGGGCACGAGTACTGCGCATTCGGAGGCCCGAGTGCGGACCGATCCCTGACCGATAAACCGCCAACGCCCTTCATCAACTTCTACGAACACCCATGGTGTTTCGGGCGACAGTGGGGAACCGCCGTGAACCTCGCGGCGCATGCCGACGCCCCGGTTCGACTCGAACTGAATTGCCCAGCCATCCCTCGCGGCTGGCCCGTCGATTCGGATGTTGTCGCCCAGCCGCTCCAGAACGAAGCTGATGCCTCCGCCGCGGTGGCGTTGCGTCATGTTGAGCGCTGCCACCTTTTTTCCACCGCTACTGATGAGGATGAACTGACCCCGCTGCGGAAGCTCTATCGACGGAAGACCGGTAACGTTGACCATCCAGGCCTCGTCGACCAAGGGGGGGAATGACAACTGAGCCTGCAGCACCCAGCCGTTTGCATCGACGATTGACCGCGTCAGGCGAAACTGTTCCGTCGCTCCCTGACGAATCCGATGGGCAGTGCGAACGAGACTGTTTAGAAACGCGGAAGCAACGTCGTCGCCGACCTCGAATGGTAGTTGTTCACGCCATGTTGGCTCGAGCGTGTCCAACTCAGCAACGACGTCTTTCGCTCCTTTTACACGTGCCTGCAGTTGCCAGATCGTCTCGATGAGTTGGCCTCCGAGCTCAAAGACGATCTCCTGTCTTAACGATCGCCGAAGGTAACTAGCATTTCGGCGCGCCAACTCGACGGCCGGCACGCCGGACCTCGAGTAGAGACCGTAGTCTTCGAGAACGTGGCGGAAGAACTCCCGTAGGCGCGCTCCCTCCGTCTTGATGACCTGGAGCGGCAGGCCGCCCTCGCATGCAAGCGTCACGAGGAACATCCGCCCGTGTGGGCTTCGGAGGAGCGGGCGGCGCCAAGCCTCGAGACCTTCGATCACCGTCGGGTAGATCGCCATGATTGGATGAATGCTCAATTCGAGCGATTCAAATACGGGCTCCCACGCCCACGCCCCAACACCTTGGTGCCTACGCCACCATTCAGCAGCGTAGAGCACAAACAGCGGCGCAAAGGTGCGCAGCGATCGGCCGAGCGGATCGAAATCGACCAGATCCGAGATCGCAAGATGGAGGGCCTCGAACTCAGCCTCGGTACAGCGATAGGCGTACAACTCGCGCTTGTCCGGAGCATCGAGACCGCGTAGTTTCAAGAGCTGTGTGATGAACTGTTGTGGAGCGGCTTCGAGTAACGGGGTCTTCAGCGGCGCCGCAATCACGGAATCCTCGGCGAGTTTCCAACGGAACGCCGCATCCCGCTCGAGGTTCTCCCGTAACTCTACGTGCAGCAGCCGCTCGACCGCACGACGCGACACTTCACATATATGAGCGATCTCACGACCAGTAAGACTCGGGGACTCTTCGAGAGTCTCTACAACACGATGAGCAAGATCGGTTTCGTCCATGGCTTTCGCTGATGCGCGATATCGGCCACCGCTCGCCTAAAACGCAAAGTCATCTTTCTTGCGAGGTCGCGTTGGCTTCGGCCCGATCACGTGACTCTGAATCTTCAAAATCCCCTCACGTTCGGCCGCGCGAAACGCCGAGAAGATCGGTAGAGCCTCGCCACCATCTGTGCTGAGGTAGACCCAGCGCGTGGCACGAGCGATCGCGATGAAGAGCTGACGGAACAGAATGTTCTCAGCAGTTCTCGCGAACGACCTGGGAGTCAAGCGAGGCACAAAAACGGAATCGAAAGTTAAGCCCTTCGCGCTGTGGTAGGTCATCAGCTTTGGGCGACCACTGCTCCAATCGTACTCCGCGGTGGTGTGAGCAGCATTCGCTCGTTTCGGTGGCACTTCAGCGTCGACACCATATTCGGCCAAGCCCGCCTGAAATCCATGAACCTGCCGATTGAAAGGAAGAAGAATTGCGATTCGATCATTGCGCTGCAAGCGCTCGTTGATGAGATCCGCTAGCCGCCGTTTCTCTTCGTCGAAATCAGGCGCCAGATACAGAAGCGGCGTCTCCTTTTCGGTCTGTTCCGCACGGGTCTGCTTCATGAAGAACGCGCGTTGCACAGGGTCAAGGATGAAGTGTCCGGCGAGTGCAGAGATATACGGACAGCAGCGGTAGGTATCGGTGAGGTTCACAGAGACTGACGTCAGTCCAAGTGCGATCAGCGCTTCGCCGATGGCTGACCCGGTATCGTAAATCTGCTGTTTCTCATCCATCATTACGGTGACGTGTTTGGAGACGAGTCGCAGCAGCTCGAGGGCATCTGCATTAAGATCTTGACCTTCGTCCACAAGGATGGCGTCGAACTCTCGCGCCTCGTGACCGTCTCGAAGAAGATTCAGCACGCCACTTCGGATACCCTCGAAATCCGGGCGTTTGTTCTCTTCGTCCCATGGCACGCGACGCGAGACTCTTCGTTCGTAGATGTCCCTGCAGAACTGATCAAATGTTCGAAAGCACGATTCAGGAACGTCGAGGAAACGCTGCACTTCAGGCTTGATGTAGTCGCGTAGCGTCTTTGTAAAAACAATGATTTTGAGCTTGCTGTCGTGCGTGCCCCGTTCAATCAATGAAGCTGCACGGTAGGCAAGTACGACCGTCTTCCCTGACCCGGGTCCGCCGGTGACGACGTGATTCTGTCGCGTGTTCAGCTCAATAGCTTGAACCTGCGTTGGCGTCAGGTCTTCTCTCGGGACGAGCCACATGGTCACACTCTCGCGAGAGCAGGCGCGAGCTCGGGAAGCATGCCGTCGGTCACGCTCGCGGGCGACTTCGATTTGCGACGTCTCATCTCTGCTTCGATCTCAGCAACGAGCGAAGCGTCTGAAAGCAGCTCAGCGTTGACCTTGTTCCAGTGAATGTACCAATCGGCTTTGCCATGGAAATCGCCGTACATTTGCGCAGCGGCGATCGCAGTCTTCGCGGACGCCTCCTCATCCCCGAGTTCCTTCAGTATTAGTGCTTCCAGTGATCGAGACGGAGGATCGTCCTCGATCGCTCGCGCTTGTCTGATGGTGATCAAGGCCTCATCAAGGTGCCCACGTCGTCGCTTTGAAAGCGACAGGTTAAAGAGCGGACCTGCCCAACCTTTCGATACCCGAGCCGCTTCTTTCAAAAACTTCTCTTCCCGTCCATGATCACCCGCCTCGCCGGCGGTGAGTCCTGCGAGATTCAACAAACCTGGATCCGCTGTTTTCGCCGCCTTCACAGCGTGCTGTGCGAGATCGGAAGCCTTCTCACTAAACCCAATCTCGCGGTAAAGGTTCGTCAGCTCCACGAATGTATCGCGCTGCTCACTCGCTTTGACTTCTCGTCGTCGGAAGCGCTCCTCGATCGCCTCGATGCGTTCTCGCGTTTCGGACGAGTTCACGACACTGGTCAGGGGATTTTCGATCACGCCAGAGTAGGCGACTTCTTTTCGCGTGCGGAGACGAATCTCGAAGGAAAGGACCTGGTTCGCATCCATTCGCGCGCTGATGTCCAGTGAGTCTCCGGCTTCGGTCGGCGGTGGAATTCGCCAGAGCCACGCGCCAAGCAGATGTTCCTGTTCATCCTGGATTTCGAGCCGCAACAGCGTGTCAGCAGTCAGCGATCCCTCAGGAACGACAATTCGTTCCTGAATCACGTTCCACGCGCCATCGCCCGGGAAAGGGAGGGGCTGGCCTCGCGGAACGATTTCCACCACACCAGATGTCGTGCGTAAGAAAATTCCGGTCGCCGCGACTGACGTCACGAGAGACCCCCGGCCAAGATGTATAGACGCCGACTGGAGCGCAGCGCCTCGCGCTACGGCGGTCATCGTTTCCTCCCGATCGCCGACCGGGCAAACGAGAGCGTTACCGAAGAAGGCGCGAACTGCTCGTTGGACTTGCGGCAACAGGCTGCTACCACCGACGAGTAGGCAGACGTCTATATCCGTAGCGGTTAGGTCACTTCGCTGCAGTGCGTCATCAATCGGGGCGAAGATCGAGCAACTGGTTCGGTACTCATCGCCCTTCGGGTACAGCAAATCGGTTTCGAGGAATGAGTTCAGGATCTCATTGAGCTGCGCCGCAGAGATCGCAGGGTCGCGAAGAGAGACGACGCGATCCTCGTCGCGAAGATTCTTTGTGGCGGGCAGGATGCAGTCGTACCGTCCGGGCAACCGTTTCGTGATTTTTGTAAGGTCCGCTCCGTCCAACTTGCCGAAGCTCTCGAGGCGCCTGAGCTCCAGAGACAATCCCACCTTCAGTGACTCCGCGATGGAGAGGTAGGTGAGACGGAGCGGCCGCACCTTGTCTTGGTAAGAGAGGTCGAACGGTGAGAGCGCATTCTGCTCCTGCAGCTGCGGAATAAGACAGTGGTGGAGAATCGCTAGATCGATGTCGCCGCCACCAAGACGGTGGTAACGAGATACTGCTCTCGGTGAGATCTGCAGCTCACCAGAATCAAGGCCGACGGAAAAGATCGCGATGTCGCACGTTCCGCCACCGAAATCGAAGACGAGCAGATTTCGGACTCGATTTCCGGACTTCGCTTCGAACGAGGTCGCACCACCACGCGCGACGAAGTCTAGAAACGCAGCAACCGGCTCATCGAGAAGGTCACCTGCGCCGACGGCGATTCCTGCCATCCTCGCCGCTTCTAGAGTGTCATTTCGGTGGGCGGCCTGAAATGATGCCGGCACGGTGATGACAACATGGTCGATCTTCTTCGGGTCGAGAGTCGCGGCGGAATCCACGAGAAACTTCAGTATCGCGGCAGCAACGCCTTTCGGCGAGCGCAAGTTCTCGTCGGCGTCGGGATATGTGCGTCGCGTTCCGATGTGGTTTTTCGTTTCGGCGAAGACATTTTCATACTCAACCAGGCCGAGCTGTGTCGCCCGTGATCGCAGCTTCTTCGCGCCCTCGCCGACCATGACACCAACGTCCGGGTGCACTGCAACCAGCGAAGGGACGATCGTGCTGATCACGTCTCCATCGGTTGTCGGCTGCTTGATACTCAGGCAGCGGAGGCTCTGAGAAAGATCAGCGGAAGTTGCTCCGGGTGACCACGAGATCTCACCAACAACAGAGTTTGTGGTCCCGAGATCGATGCCAATGACTCGAAATGGTTTCTTTCGACGAGTGACCGCGGCTTCCATTCTGATGTCGAGGTGTGTTTCGTCGTGTGGCTCTGCCATGACACCTCCCGCGGTAACCATCTCCGTCACAACCCTCGAACCCTCTAAAGCATCGAGTGACTTCGGCAACTGCGCCTCACAGGCAGTTTGCTTCCAACGAGCCGTCATGCCGGGCGACCTTGAGGTTGCTGAACATGCCTTCCTAATCCTCTGGACCTTCATCGTGCATTGATAAGATGCGACCGCAAACTAGGCAAGAGTCTTCTTGAACACTTCATAAGCGCTGAGTACCAATGATTTCGTGCGGAACTCGCCGAATTGCTCGATTTCTGCGTCACGCAGAATGGGGAACGAATCGATGACATGCTCAAGATCGGCGCGATCGATTCGGTAGATATGAAACATGGCGGCGTCAATCTCGCAACGCAAGGTTAAGCGCTCGAGCGCGTTCCAGACGTGTACCGGCGGCCCTTCTGAGTTAAGACACTTAGACAGGTCGACAAGATGTGTGCTGGTGCATGACAGCTTTCGGGCGCGCTCAAGCAAGAAGTCAGACCAACGTCCTTCACCGTGGCCAGAACTTGCATCCAACTCCTCCAGCGTCATAATCGGAAGCTGGGCAAGTATGTACTTGTTTAACGAGCCGCCCGAGAATTTCTGCCTTGCCACATAGTCGACGATCAGCGAATTTAGAGCAGCGCACAGCAACAGTGACCTTCTAGCTGCCTCGGGAATGGGTATATCTGGGAACAAAAGCAGCGGCGCTTTGTTGCCGGCTGCGTACGGCGGCAGCATGGCGGCCCGTACTGTTCGTTTATCTGTGTGCGTGCGACACACATCGCGGAACGCGAGTACGGCGGGTGGTACGCACTGAACTTTTCGCTCGTACCATTCATGCACGTGCTTTTCGCCAACCCAGTACCGCGGCAGCGGATCGTAATCCGTGTTGACTTTCATGTCGTCGTCCGCGTGATTCGGCTCAGCCTTCGTGCCGAACCGTCTCGACCGCGGAATGCCAGCAAATGAGCCAAAGCGGTGGTCAAACTGATCGAAAAGCTTGCCCTCCCACATAGTGAGATAGATGTCATCCGACACTTCCCATCGTGAGGAGGCATCATCGTCAGTCTGCGCCTCCAGTGTCTCCTGATCGACAAAAAGTGATGCGTCATTCGTCATGTGGAGCATCGTGTGGTAGCTGACGGACCACGAATTGTGGGTGCGCGGATCACCGATCAACACTGGAACTCGCTCATAGATGGCTCTTACAATCGCCGCGTCGCGCGAAGATCGGAAGAGAGGACATGTCTTGGTGTTCGGATTTACGAGCGCGACGTCCGAAACCGTCAGCGGCCAGGTGGATCCTGGTCGCCGGATGTCTTCAACCGTTTCATTTAGGATAGAGATCGATGCAGCCGATGTTTTGTGGTGCTCGCCGGCGAGCGTCACCAGTGTAAATCGTTCGTTCGCGACAACGGCCGGAAACAGGCCGCGAGCGTTACTGAAATCAAATGCTGAGACAAGTCTCTGATGCTCCAGCAAAAACTGAAAGAACATTCGCATCCCGTAGTCGGCCAGAATGCCGGTTTTCACAATCATTCCGGCGCGGCCCGTGACCGATAGGTGTTCGAGCGCAAGTTCGACAAAGAGCGGGTACGTATTGGTGTCACCGACTGCGCCGAGTGGAAATCGACCTGAAGCGGTCAGGAAGTGCGCTTCTGCCTCAGCTTGCCGCTTAGCGGTGCGCAGTGCTGCGATTAGAGCCGGGTCGCTTTCTTGCCGATCTCGCAGAAGCTCCGAGCGGCTTGACGCGTTCTCACTGACGACTCCTCTGGATTGCAACCACTCGCGCTCTTGAAATTTGGTTTTTTCCCAGGGTGGGTTGCCGATAATCGCGTCGAAACCGCCCCGTGAGTGAATGTCAGGGAATCTAAGATGCCAGTGAAAGAACTTGTATAGTTTCGCCAGTCGACGGATTTCATCCCGGACACCAGCATCCACGGAATAAGGTGACCGCTCGATCTTTCTGAACGTCTCCTCCGTGAGAGGTGACATCCCTCCGGCGGACTTGTTCCACACAAAAGCCGCACACCAGGCATCTGCCCAGAGCTGCCCAAAAAGGTAGCCAGTAGACCCGACGATCTCCTTCCATCGTTTCTCCTTCGCTCGAACGTCATGCAAGGTCTCGTCACTCGCAGTCTCAAGCTGCACCATGCCACTCGCGAGGTCTCCGAGTCGATCCCACGGCGCGGAGAATCCGAATGTTTCCTGGCCGGTTTCGCGATAGCGTTTGTTGAGCTGCTTTGCACGCTTGCAGACCTCCCGATCGTCTCCTTCGATGGGGTCGAATGCGTCGTCCGGAATCCCTTTCGCAAGCAACGCAGGCGTAGCACCGAGCAATGAATTGCCGCGCTGGATCTTCTGCTCGAGGAATGAAAGAGGCTTCCCAGGGTCGAGTGCCTCCATCCACAGAGCAACCTTACATAGTTCGACCGCCATCGAATTGATATCGACGCCGTATATGCAGTGGCTGATGACGTCGCGCAAGGCCTTACGCGTAGCGCCGGGGTCCGCCTCTTCGTCGCCCGTCCGCGCCGAAGCTAGCGTTTTCGCGATTCGGTGCGCGGCTGCGATGAGGAAGTGCCCGCTGCCGCAGGCCGGGTCGCACACGTTGAGATCAAGAATCGCTCGCTCCGCGTCCTGCTCCGCCGCCGCCTCGGCAAGCACAGGATCCAGTGCTGAGTCGAGCAGAAGTTGCACGAGGCTCTCGGGCGTGTAGTAGCTCCCGGTTGTCTTTCGTTCGTTTCCAGCGGCAGTCTTCAACTCGAACGCGCCGGTCTCCAGATGAACTTCAGGATGCATCTCCAACAGTGCCTCATAAACACTTCCCAGCTCTTCCGAACGCAAGTTTCGGAAGTCGACGACTCGAGTCACGCTCCCGTCCCGCATCACGGAGAGGTGGCGCACCGCAGTGAGAAGATCGGAGTTTGTTAGTGTCGAGCGGTCAAGCGCTGCGGTGGCCTCGCCGGAGAACAAAAAACTACCCAGCGGTCTCAGAGCGAGCGCACCACAGCCTTCTTCTGCATCGAGAGACCGGAAGACAAATCGAAGCTGCTCGTAGCGGTCGGTATGTCGTGAGCCACGCCGTGAGGAAGCAAGCTCGCGAAGGCGTTGCGTCGAGTAAAAGGTTCGGTACCGATACTTTGACTCGACCGAACCCTCCGGATCGAGAAGCAAGCCACGATCTTCGGCGACGAACAGGAACAGGAGGCGATATACGATCCTCAGAAGCTGTCGGTAGTAATCCTGTTTATCGAGCTCGCCCGCGGCGAGTGCGTCACGCAGGCCCTGATTGTCGCGGTGCCCCAGAAAGCCGGCGCCCAGTGCCTCGATTGCCTTCGCCACGCCGTCGCGCAACTGGTCGAGCGCCCGGATGCCCTGTTCCTGCGCGACCTTTGACCATCGCTCCAGCCAGAACTCCTCCGGCTTCGAAGCGTCGAGCCGCGACTGATGGCACAACATCCACAGAAGAGCGAAGTCGGCGTAGACCTCGCCTTCCATCATCGCCTTCAGGTCGAACTCAACAAACGCCTGTCGCGTCAACGCAACGTTGTCGCGAAGGAGCCGTAGAGTTTCGCCGTTGGAGACAATTCCCCATGCATGCTCCGGGGACCGGTTGAGAAATTCCTGCAGCAGGCTGTGAGGACTCTTCTTCGCCGCCCCCGCCGCTCCCGGCGTTCGCTTGTCGATGCTGATGCGGAAGCCAGTGAGATGAATCGGGACGTTCTCCCATCCGTGTGAGATTGGCACGGTGGCACCCTCAACCTCGAACGTACGCTGCTTCAGTCGCCCGTAGTGGAGCTCCTCGAAGAGCGGCAGCAACCACTTTTCACGTGTGACGGTGGTCCCGAAGTCGTTGGCCGGAAGTTTTGCGGCAGCCTCCTGGAAACCTCTCCAAACGCCGAGAAGACGATTCCACGAACGGCTGATCGCCTCATTCAGCTTTTCGCCGGTCACGTGGTACGACTCTTCACTGACACCGCCGATCGTCGCATCCCGCTGCAGGACTTTCGTCAACAAGTCGGCGGGAAGAACGCCCCCCTCAGTGCGCACCGTCGTGAATGTCGTTTTCATCGGTGGATTGCTTCCCTCAACTCTGCCGCGGAAGGAGAACGTAAATTCCGAGAACATCAACGGGTAGCTGTGGCTCGACGTCGATCGCGACACCGGTGAGCTTTGCGTCGCCGCGCACGCGCGTGTGCGTTTCAAGAAGCGCGGCAGCGCGTAGTTTCGCATCTGCATCGACCGCTGGCCTCAGATCTTCAAATGACTGAACAATCCGGCCGACGGATTCGCGGACGCGATCAGCGCCAATGTTGGTTTCAGGCGTGACCGAGAGAAGAGCTTCGGTTTCGTTCCCGCTTAGCCACTGCGCGTTTGCCGGGGATCCGCGGAATGCCAGAAGAGCCACATCCTCAGCGAGCGTCTGGTGAGTACCCGATTTACTCCTCGTCTTCAGATGAAACCGCATGCGCGTCAGCAGGAGAGTGGTGCGGCTGTTGACCTTCGACGTGAACATTGCTCCGGACCGTCTGGCCACAGCGTCGTGTTCCTCGTCCATCGCAGTCTCAAAAACGTGCGACGCGAGGGCTGCGACGAGCGGATGAGTGCGTGTAAGCAGAATTTCAGTTCCTCGCGGTGTCCCCTCGAAGACCACATCAAGTTTCTCGGCGCCCGCTGCGTCTCTAATCGCAAGAGGCGCCTCCCGCAGATCGAGCGTACGAATCTTCTCGCCGGTCACGACTCCTTTAACCCTTCGTACGGTATCGAGCACGAATGACTCGACGTCGGCTCCGGCACCGATCGCTTCGCGAATCTTTTCCAGTTCGGCCGCGACTTCTTCGACGCCGATTGTTTCCTGCGCGAAGATCGAACGGCTCCTCTTCTCACGATCGTGTGCCGCATCCCAGCTTGCGTGAAAGGCGCTCTTTTTCGGGGCGAAGAACTGATCAAAGCCCGCAAGCGTCCCCTGCATGCTCAAGCCGCGGTTCTCACGGAGTAGAAGTCCTTCGAACACGGCCTCCATGAGCTGATCGCCAGTGACGGGGATCGGAACGGAGACGCCGAGGTCGTTGCGGATCGCCTTGTGCTTGCGCAGGAGCACGTCGAGGACGATGCCATCGATCCGATTGTCCTTGCCGTAATAGGTGACGGTGCGGACCTTCGGGCTCCGCTGGTTGTATCGATCGACGCGCCCCTCTCGTTGCTCGTGACGCGTCGGATTCCAGGAGAGGTCGTAGTGAACCACGGCGTCGAAGTTCTCCTGCAGATTGATGCCCTCGCTGAGGCAATCGGTTGCGATCAGCACCCGCTTCGGCTCACTTCCAAGTTCATGGACGCGCTGCTCGCGCTCCTCTGGAGGAAGCAGCCCGGTGACCGCCTCAATGTTGACGCTCTTCGGCAGGCGCTCGCGCAGCTCAGAGGCGAGATATTCGGCCGTCGGGATGAAACGGCAGAAAACAATCGGATTGAACCCGTCCCTGAGCAGATCCTTGATGATCTTCACTAGGCCAACAAGCTTCGCGTCTTTGTCGCCGCAGAGCGCATCGGCTTCTTTGGCAAATGCGCGCAGCTTGGATGCGACAGACGTCTCGTCGGGATCTGCGCCGGACACGACATCGATGTCCTCAGCCGACTCTTCGGTCCCCAGATCAAGAACGGTACGGCGGCCGATCTCGTCTGCCTCGTGATCGCTCACAGTCTCGGCCGTCTTCGACCGGCTGCGCATCGTCGCGGCCGCAGCCGCCGGGCTGGACGCCATCGATTGAAGAAGTGCGAGCACTGACCACCACCGAACACGCTCGCGATGCTTGTTATCGATGGGGTCTTTGACGGTCTCGCGCGCGAAGTCGACAACTCGATCGAAGAGAGCGCGATACTCTGGCGAGAGCGCGTACGGTTGCTCGACCGGCTCGCGTTCCGGAAAGTCAGTGATGCCGCCAAAGTCGCGGATGTCGCTTCGGCGCCGCTGCACGAACTGCCTGGCCAGTCGCCGGCGCTCCGTCTGCCGCTCACTGCGATCGAGATCCTGCGGAAGGTCGGCGAGCTTAGGGTCTAGAAGTGCGAGTAATGCGCGAAACGCCTCTTCGTTGCCTGAGTGCGGCGTCGCCGTGACGAGGATCAGGTGCCGAGCCAGGTTCTGTGAGAGACCGCTGAGCAGCGCATGGCGCTGTTGTCCTGACACCCCCATCGCCGACACACACGTGTGTGCCTCGTCCACGATCACGAGCTCAGGACAGGCGCGAAGAAAATCCTGCCTTCGCCGCTCGCTCTTGATGAAATCAGTAGAGACGATGACGAAGGGGTGACGCTCGAAGAGAGACTCGTTGACACCGCAGTCGCGTTCAAGCCGCGACGCAGTGCTGGGAAGCACGAGCTCCGCGTCGATGTGGAACTTGTCGCGCAGCTCGCGCTGCCACTGCTCGGCTAGTTGCGGCGAGCACAGCACCGCCAGCCGGTCAGCATCGCCGCGATCGAGTAGTTCTTTCGCGATGAGTCCCGCCTCGATCGTCTTTCCGATGCCGACGTCGTCTGCGATAAGGAGGCGGATCGGGTTGAGCTTCAGCGCCATCAACAGCGGCACAAGCTGATACGGCCGCGGGTTGAACCCGAGATTTCCGAAAGAACGGAACGGTCCAGCGCTGGAGCGGAACCCCAGGCGAACGGCGTCCCGGAGTAGCCTGCCCGTCCAGTGATCGCCCGCTAGATTGGGATCCGGGAGCGCGAACTCCGCGGGCGTGACTGATTCCAGCTGGGGCAGAACGCCCGTGACGTCGGCATCACTGCCGCCGAGCGGTCGCAGTACCAGAAAATCGGGAACAGATTCCGGGAGTACAACCCACTCGCGCCCTCGGGTGCGGACAAGCGATCCGGCGGCAAACATCACGAAGTCTCTCCTATGCGGATCTGCTCAACGTACGGCGACGGATCGCCGACCCACGTGACGTTCGCGTGGTCGCGAGCGCGAGTCAACGTCACATACAACAGTTGCCGCTCGAGCTCGAGCACCTCGCGACGTTCCGCTTCATCGCCGGCATCAAGCAACGCCTTGCGGAGCGGGAGGCTGTCGCGATCACATTGCGCGGCATAAACGCTCTTAAACTCCAAGCCTTTGGCGCGATGCATCGTGCCAACGAGAACCTCTTTCGCATCGATGACATCCGTCGTCTTGTCCAGGAGCGCCGTCGCGATGCCGCGGTCACTCAGCCGCGTCCTCATAGATTCGACGGCGGCGTTCGTCCGGAGAAAGATAGCGATCTCTCTTGGCTGGAGACCCTCTGCCAGGAGTCGCCGGACTTCCGAAACCAGAAAGTCATCTTGGTCGTCTTCGGAGCTAAAGGCGCGGAACACGGGCTCGGGGCCGTTCAGCAGACTCTGCGCGTTCGTGTTCTCGCCCGCATCCTCATCGACAACAGCACGAAGACGCTCCGCGACACGCTGAATCTGCCTGGTAGTGCGGTAGTTGATGCGAAGCACTTTCGAACGGCCACGCACATCGATGCCAAGCTTCTGGAGACTGTACCCACCCGCGTAGATTCTCTGGCCGACGTCTCCGACGAGCATGAGGTCCGCGCGCGTCGACGCGGTCAAGGCCGCCAGGAATCGGACCTCGGGGGCACCGCAATCCTGTGACTCGTCGACCAATACTGCGTCGTACCGACTCTTTGCTTTCCCTTCATCAAGAAGCTTTTCTGCGTTCCGATAGACCATGAACCATGGGAGGAGGGACGCCGACCTGAGCTCCTCAAGGACGCGCGAGAAAGTGGACCACGCCGCCTTCCGATCGCCCGCACTCAGCGGCTTACCGCGTCCCGTTCGAAGCGCGTCACGGTATTCATCCCAGGATGAGATCCCTTGCCGATCGATCACACCACGCCACTCACTGACAAGAAACGCAGCTGTCAGCGAGCCGGCATAGTGGGCGTGGCGCTTGATGAGCTCCTCAATCATTGACTGCTCTGCAGCAGCGACGTTCATTTGCTCCTTGACGATGGCGAGAGCCTCGCTCCCGACTGTATTGACAGTGAGCAGCTTCCGCTCATCTTTTGTCAGCAGCAGGTCAAGGCTGCGACCGATGTTGCGGCAGAGGGTCTTGACGAACGTTGTGAGTAGGACCTTCTTCCCCTGTTGCGCCAGCACCTTGGCGCGATGCATCGCGACAACTGTCTTGCCGGTGCCAGCAGCACCGGTAATTTTCACGGCACCGCTGTACTTTGCGTGCACCATCTGGCTCTGCGAAGGATGCAGGTATCTCATCCAGACTTCGAAAGGCTTATTAAGCAGGTCAGCGAGATCGGCGGCGTCCGCGACGACCCAGAATCGCTGGTTCGATTCAGGGACGAGCGACTTCGAGCCAGTCGACGCAATCGGTGGCACGACGAGCGAGCCGCCGGCCAAGAGCATCAGATTCTCGGCGAAATCGGGAGGTAGCTTCTCTATGACCTGAAGAAGCTGATCCTCTGTTTCAATCGTGCGCACTAGAGGAAGCAATTCCTCGGGCGCGCCAATACTGCGCAGGTAATCATCACTATGGGCGGCGAAGAGCTTCGGAATGCCCGCCCGCGTTGCGACCCAAATCTGTTCCTCGACACTCTCGGGTAGTTCGATGATTCGCGCCTGGCCGGTGATCGCATGGCGATCAACTTTACGACGGCGAGCCCAGTCGTACGCGTCATCATGCTTTCCGGCGAAGAGGAGGATGTGCTCATCTCCCTCGTGATACACGATCGCGCGTAGGCCCTGACTAATCCGCGCGGACCACAGATCACACTTCTTGTTCGCTTCGATCCTCTCGAAGCTGCTGCCCGGATTCGCCGGGTTCGCCTGAAAACGTGAGACGAATTCCAGTACTCGACCTCTGTCCACCGTATCGAGGGCTTGCCACGACTTAAAAAAAGTCTGCTCGATCGCGATCGGCATTGCGGTCAGCCCTGCAGCTCTCTTCGAATCGCTTCAGTTTCTTCGGGGCCCAGCGCGAATACCATCACACCGGTTCTTGCGATCGCCGTCGCAATAGCATCTGCGCGCTCACCTTCGCGGTCGACGATCGTTAGACGCTTCTTCCCTCGAGAAACGGAGGCAACCGATGATCCAACGACCGCGTCGCCGTCAAGAACATCCTCGCCAGGTTCAACGCGGAGGCCATCGATCGCCAGCTTAGCCAGTGGCTCCTGCCATCGCTTGGGGTAAAGCGACCGATCAAACTCTGATTGTGTTCGGGCCGCTGATGGCGGCACCAACGGAGTGCCGAACGTGCTCGGATACTTCTGCACCACGTCGAGCCATTCCTCTCGAAGAGTGAAGCGAATAACGTGATATCCAGCGTCCTCCAAAGCGTCGTGCTTTTCGCGATCGCGACTGATCCGGTCCGGAAAGTCGTGAACTGGACCATCGACAAAGATCAACGTCTGCGAATCTCTGTAGGCGAAATCAGGCCGCGCGCCGCAGCTCTGCACGAGCTCCTGAGCCGAATCGGGCAGCCGGAGCTTGTGCTCTTCGAGAAATCGCAGCCACTCGCGCTCGAGTGATGATCCCGCGAGCCTGTCGAGCTGTTGGAGATGTTCCTCGCGCGTGGCAGGACCGGGCGCAACTGCCACAACGGCCGACCGAAGTTGGAGAAGCAGCGGCTGGATAAGACGCCGATCGAGCATCGCGTGATCTCGCTGGTTTCTGTATGTCATCAAGCATTCGTAGCACGCGGCTTCGCACGGCTCGGCGAGCAGCGGTGGCTTACCGACGTCCTCGCCCGTTTCCGGATCGAAATGGCAGAGTTCCAGAGCGCTGTTGGCAACCTGTGCAAGCGCCAACGGCTCGTGCACGAGACGCCGTAGCGCTCCCGCACCGCCTTCGCTTGCCTCGTACAGCAGGATTGCGCGGCGGCGCCCGCTACTCGGCAGGGGCTCCGCCGCCAATTCGTTGTCCTCGAGTTGGAAGGCAACCTGGATCGCAGTCTTCAACGCGGCCTGCATCGATGCCATCTCTGCATCGGTGAGTTCCTGTTTGAAACGGACGACCAGTGAGTTGCGCCTGTCCTCGACGAAGGGGATTACGCGACCACGTTTCGGCGACATCGGATCATCGTCACCATCCGGATCGAGGACATCGCTCTTCTGCCAGTAACCGCGCTCGAGATCAAGTACGAATCCGTACTGCTCCTTGATTTCGCGCCGTTTCCATCCGAGGTTGATTCGCCAAAGCGTCGCTGCTTGTCCGTAATCGAGTGTGAGAACCTCTTCACCATCCAATGAAGCTTTGCCAGTGCGGATGCGGCGGTGGCCACCCTGTTCCTCGAAGCGAATGGCCGTAACGACCTCAAACCCGAGGCGCACGCGTTCCTCTTCATCCGAACTGATCTTGTCCTTTCGGCGCGTAGAAACGTTCTGAAGGCGCAGCAGCGTCTTCATGCTGTCTTTCAGTCCGCCTCCGCAGTTCTCGCAGAGATCGTGGCTTTCGCCGCGGTGAAAGTAGCTGCAGTGGGGGCAAAGCTTCGCGGTCACGGTTATCGACTCGTCGGCGCCTACCGGCAGCATCACTCTATTAATGATGTAGCGTGATCCCTCGTGGTAGACGAACGAACGGGGACCGAACTCCGAGATCGCCAGGAATCTCGGCCGCGATACGAACTCGTCGTCCTGCTTCGTGCGCCGTGCGGGAATGAACGCGGAGAGCGGCAGCCGTGGAAAGTTGTATCCCGGCAGAAAACCCTCGCTCGCGAAGTACCGATAGCTGAAGAAATCCGACTGCGCGATCTTCTCAACTTCGGTTAGGAGTCTAAGTTGTGCTTCCGCTTCGTAGCGAAGCTTCGTCGCTTGCGAGCGAGCTTCGACGGTCGAGGTCGCATCCTGAATGATCTTGTTTTGCAATCTGGCCTGATTCAGAGCGCCGCGATACAGCGAACGCCACCTGTCACAGGCATCGTTGATCCGTTGTTCCGAGCTCGAGAGAGTGCGGTCCAGCCACGCGTCGTCCCACCAATCCGACTCGCGGAGCTCATTACCCAGTGGCTCAAGTACACGGCGAGCTGCAGCCTTCGCACTCTTCAACGCTTTTGGATTCGAGAGCCCGGCAGCTACCGACGGCTCGAAGGCCAGCGTCGGTTGCTCGCCCGCGAGATCCAGGATGTCGCGTAGCGACTTGCCCAGTGACTGCCGAGTCTCCGCAAGCCAGATCGCATCAACGTGCGCACGAAGGAGATCCTCGTTCGCGAGGTCGAGGCGCGGCGGAGTCACAGTTCCCGCCACCATCTGCTCTGGTCTCCGGAAGAAATATTGATCATGAGAGTTGCCGGTCGAGCAATACGAGAAGACAAGTGCCGGCTGGCCGCTCCGCCCTGCCCGCCCGCTACGCTGCGCGTAGTTCGCAGGTGTCGGAGGGATGTTTCGAAGATTGACGACGTTCAGCTCTGAGATATCGACGCCAAGTTCCATCGTGGGCGAGCAGTACAGAATCGGCAATGACGCCTCTCTGAAGTCATCTTCCCGCTTCACGCGGAGCTCGTTCGGTACCTGCGCCGTGTGCTCGCGTGCTTCGAGACCCTTCGTGTCGAGCGCAACGCGCCTGTAGAAATCTATGAAGAAGGGGTTTGTGCGAGGCCCGCCCTCTGGCTCGCGAGGCACGCGGATGGGATCGTGGAACGCGCGCGACCCGTCGCCTGCCTTCCAGATCAGAGCCGACGCGGGAACCTGATAGCCCTTATCACCTCCGCTTTCCGATATGACTTCCACAAGGCCAGCTGCCTTCAGCCGGTCGAGAAGTTGCTGAATGATTTCCTGCGTCTCTGCGGTCGAAAGTTTGATGCCGGTAAACGTCGTGGGTCGCCGAAGAAACTGGCCGAAGCCGCTGCGCGGCCCTAGAAAAACGTTGTCACCGACGTCTGTCGGACGCGAAGGACGCGCGAGAAGAACTGCCGAGTGTTCCATACTCCTGACGGTTTCGTTCTCGTCAATTCCCCAAGGGCTGCGAAGACGCTGATTGCTCTGTTGCTGCAACTGCTCCTGAAAGCGAGAGTCGAGGTAATCGACCTTGATTGCGAGTTCGCGACGGAGGTAGTCGAGTAGGACCTTTGCGATCTGCGCGCGTTTCGCGGGTGTCGCGGTTCTTAGCGCGGCGTGACAACTGCTCCAATCCGTTTCCGATGCTGCGAGGTCGTCGAGCGACAAATAGTGGATCTCCAGGAGCCCGCACTGTTCCAGGTTCGGAGACGTGATACGCCAGCCGCGTTTGAGGTCGCGGTAGATGCGATAGCCGATGACGTTTCGTAGCGCCCTTTGCGTCTCCGAAAGCGCCGCAAAGCGTACGGTGGGATCGATGGCATAGTGCTCGACCGGCAGAGCGAGCGCATCGAATACGCGCTGCGTCAACGCGTCATGCATGAGTCCCGCGGCGCCGGCATCCACGACAGCGCGATAGAGGCCCGAGCGCAGCAGACCGATCTCGATGAAGTCGTTGAAGTGGCCCGCTTGCAGCGACGCGTCCTGACGGTTGTCGGTGAAGCTGAGAAGCTTTCGAGCCCGCGACTCGAGTGTCGTCTCCTGCTTGAGGTTCTGAATTGCGGAGAGACTCAGGACGGTCGTCGCCGTGCTGCGACCTTCTGAACCTAACGCTCCGACTTTGCCGAAGTCCGAGATCTGCCGCGCGGAATATGAAACGCCGCAGTGCAGACAGAAGCGGAATGGCGCAGGAAGAAACTGAAAGACCTCGCCGCCAGGCGATTCGGTCCCGTCCGTCTTGATGCGGACTTCCAGCGGAAGGTCTTTTCGCCGATTCGAACGAACGTCGAAGCGGCCACCGCGATCCTCGAGCCAATCTTCCGGAAGCCGCTCGATGTACGCGTCGGTCCCGCGCGCCGGCCATGGATCGGTGGTACTAATGAACAAATACCCGGCTTTCGAGTGCTCCTCGGCATGCCGATCGGATACCTCGCGCGGCTCGTAACTGATCGCCGACGCTTCATCATCGATCCTGCGGCGGACGCAGTAATACTCCTGGCCGCACTCTCGGCAAAAAACGAGCGGAAGCAAGATCCGGCTGCGATCGCCGGGAACGAATTGCTGGCCGTGGACCGTCAGATAACGTTGGTTCTCGGGTTCGAGCGAGGCATACACGCGATCGCCACGACTGATGAACTGGTGGAGCCGAAACGCGAATGATGGGAAACCCGTCTCTGGATGTTCGATGCGGAATCCCGAGAGTAGCGCTTCCTGAATCGCGTCAACGCAGCGATGCTCATCCAACCCAGTCAGATCAGCAAGTTGCCGCGCCGCTCCCTTGCCTCCGGTAACGGAGCGTGGTTTCCTTACCCGAATTAAGCGGCCGGTTGCCGCCTCCGGCGTTACACCGAACGTGCTTTCGATCCAGATCGCAAGCGCGTCGCGCTGAAACGCGGAGAACGCCGTAGGTGCCCTTTGCGACGCGTCCGCGACTCGAGTTCGAAGCATCTCGATGAATGCAGGATCCTGAGAGTCTCGCATGTCCGTCGTTCGCCGGAGGGTTTCGCCAATGATGTCCTCTGGGTCGACAGTCGAACCGAAGATGGTGGACGCGACCCCGGCGACGTCTGCGCGTTGTTCGTCGTAGGTCCCACTGCTCGCCAGCGTCGCCGAGGTTCCAACGCACTGCATGTCCGGCGAGCGAAGCGCATCGCGAACGCGCCGCACGAGGAGCGCGACGTCGGCTCCTTGACGGCCGCGGTACGTGTGCAACTCGTCGAGGACTAGAAATCGCAGCCCAGCAGCGCTCTCGATGAACGCGCGTTCCTGCGGCCGAGTCATGATGAGTTCGAGCATCACGTAGTTCGTGAGGAGGATGTCGGGAGGGTGCGCGAGAATCGCGTCTTTCTCTTCCTCTCGCTCCTGACCCGTGTACCGCGCAAACGTCACCGGACCGCGTCCGTCGTCGAAGCCGAATTTCAAAAACTTTTCGAGCTCGCCGTGCTGGCTGTTCGCCAGCGCGTTCATCGGATAAACGACGATCGCCTGGATCCCTTTCCCTGACCTACGACGAAGAACGTGATCGACGATGGGAACGATGTAAGCGAGGCTCTTTCCTGAGCCTGTGCCTGTGGTCAGAACGTAGTTGCGTCGCGACGCGGCAATCTTGATTGCCTCTGCCTGATGACGATGAAGGCGGAGCGGTTTGCCGACGCGATCCTGCTCGCTCTTGCCTTTCCGGAACACCTTGCCGCACAGCGAATGAAGAACACCATTGGCAACGAGATCATCGACCCACTCTCCGGGCTCGAACGCGGGATTCAGCTGGATCAGAGGATCGGGCCAAAGAACGCCGTCCCGAAAGGTGCGATCGACGATGTCTGCGATGCGAGGTTCGCGAACCGTGACAAAACTACTGACGTACGAGCTGTAGTCATTGATCAAGCGGCCGCGGTAGCGGAAGATATCCATGCTCGTTTCCTGGCGGCAAAGCGCGAAGAAACGACACTACTGCGCGATCGCGCCGCCGACTTCGACAGACGTCTGACACTCCGTTTTTGGGTGAATCCGTGTGGTCCGGTAGGTTACCACTGATGACCGAAATATGGCGGAGGGACGACGAAAGTCTGGCGGCACCTAGTCGCCGCCGTGACGCGTGGAAGGCGATGATCATCAGCACCGCTTCAAGCCTCATCGTCAGTTGGCGGCACCAAGTCGAACGGCTCTTCTCCGCTGAGACATGACCGCGTTTCGCGCGGCGTGCGACCACATGCGGTGCATGGTGTATCGAGCCACGCCGTGTAGCAAGCCGGATCATGTGGTGTGAGTCCTTCAGCCACCACGAAGATGGCGATTGCGCTCATGCCGCAGCCTTCGCACTCCCACTCGATCGGCAGCTCGAGCGGGTACACCGTATCGAAATGGACGCGCACCGAAAGCATGAACGAACGCGCATACGTTTCCTCGTCCCAAACAACGATGGCACACATCGGTACCCGTGGATCGTTCGCCAGGTTCGTTTCGTCGAGGACGTTTTTCAGCTCGGATTCGCCACGAGCGATCAAAAGCCGCTCGGCAGCGTGAGCGATCGCGGCGTTCACGACCGCGACGTCATCGTCGCCAGCGTCCTTGACCGTCAGAAACGGCAGATCCCGCCGTCGAGTAGCCAACATGAGACACACATCCGAATCGATCGCGACGAATTTAAGAACGTCCGGTGTCAGCTCGCCATACGTGGGCGGCGCCGCGGGTAAAGGTATGAATCCAAGAGGACCGTCAGAGGTGATGAAACGTCGTTTGCCGGTCGCGCGAAGAAGCCACCAATCCATGCCCTCGAAGCCCGCAACCAGTGGCTCTGCAAGCTGCATCATGAACCTGACGCGCTCATTCTGATCCAGCGGAAAAGTGAGCTTGTCAGAGTTAACAAACTCCGAAAATTCACCGGGCGAATACGGAAGTGTTCGTCGCCGGCGCGCAAGAAAATCTGCAGCACGGCTCGGCGTACCGGCGAGATGACAAAGCGTAATCTTGCCCAGTTGATCATTCAGTTCCGCATGCGATTTCTCGAATGCCGGAACTCGCGTGCACAGGATGGCGAAGAACACTGCGAGGACACCGTGCTCGTGATCTGAAATCGCCTCACAACGGCCAAGCCGTTCGAGCGCAGGAGCCGCCGCAGTCTCGAGGTCAGCGAGGAACCCGCTTTCGACCGAGTCGTCACGATCGCCGGACGGCGTGGTGAGAACGTAGTAGTCGGAGATCGCAGCTACGCTGCGCACGCCATCGCGTCGTAACTTGCCAGTCTTACGATCGAACACGAAAAGCCGACCATCGCAGGTGAAACGGTTGAGATACATCTGCGGCAAGTAGTGACCGAGCATGATGCGGAGAGTACCGTCCCCTACAGGGCGTCGCCAAAACCTGAGATCATCCTGCCCGTCGCAGGCAGACGTGATCTACACAAGGTAGATTTGATGGCGGCTTGGGTTAGCTAGCGGCTATTCTGGCTTCATGGAACTCGAGACATGCCTCGGCATCGGCGGAGCCGTGAGCGCACCTCCGTTCAGAACCGAGCCCGAGCCTGAGTGGGTGAAAGCACGCGTGGAAGACTGGGAACGGAGGTCAATGATTCAATGCAGAAGAAATTGTCGCCAGGTGAAATAGAAGAGATTCGTCAGACGATGATAGAGGCGCAGTCGGCTAAGAAGGGGAGCGAAGACGGTTCAGTTGATGCATTGCGTCGGTTACGTAGCTTTGGTGACTACTGGCAGGCATTCGGATTCGTTACTGAAGCGGAGTACCTTAGCTATTACGGTCTTCATGACCTGCTTCCAAAAGCTTCACCGAGATCAAAAACCGTCACCGACACGAGGGCGACAACTAAACACGAAACGCGACGCGCGCCGCGGAACTTGGAATCGCGGCATGCGTCGAAGAACATGAGCGAAGAAGACGACACGAACAGCTGATTTCAGGACCGACGCGGTCTAAAGAGGCGGTGGTCCTGAATCAGCTGTCGAGCGCTCGCTGCACATCGCGAAGCGCCTCTGCGGACGGCCGAGCGTATCGCATCGTCATCGTGATTGAGGTGTGGCCCATGACTTTTGAAATCACTTGCACAGCCACGTTTTTCGACGCCAACCGACTGCCGAAAGTGTGTCGAAGGTCGTGAAATCTGAAGCGCCGGGTGATGCCGGCAAGCCGTTTCGCTCGATCGAACGTGCGCCGCACACGTATATTTGAAATTCGGTCTCCCGCTTCGTCGACGAAGACGTCATCGGCATTCTGCGAACGTGACAGACAGATCTGAAGCGCGTCGTGGCAAGCAACAGACATCGGAATCGTCACCGGCAGCTTCGTTTTGTGCATGACAATGTGAATCCATCGATTTTCGAAGTCGACGGCTCGCCACTTCAGGCGAAGCAGATCGCCACGCCGAAGCCCCGTTTCGATCGCGATGATGAAGATCGGCTTCAGATACTGAAAACGGACGAACACGGCACCTGCGGCCTCGCCGTCGGGCCGCAAGCTTCCGCCAAACCGTCGAGCACCAACGTAACGTGAGCTGGTTTTCGTTTCTCCAATGACTCGACGCTCACTCAGGTCCTTCCGGAAAGCCTTCTCGTCATCGAATGCCGCGAGAAACGCTGCGCGTTCATCGTCTGTGAGCTCCAGTGCGAGCGCTTCGGGTCTCTTCCGCTTAAGGCGCTTCTTGATCGGAAACTCTTCGATCAGATCGAAATCATCGACGGCGCGGTGAAGAAGCATCAGCAACACGTTGAGATAGTCATTCACAGTTGCCAGCGCATAACCCCGGCGCTTGAGCTTCGTCTCGAAGCTTTTCACCAGAGTCGTCGTGATTTCGTTCAAGCGCCGGTTGCCGAAAAAGGGCAGAAGATGTTTGTCGATTGCGTAGCGGTAATCGCGCGCGCATCGCCTGCTAACTTGCGTGGCAATGTCATCGAAATACGCAGCGATGTACTCGCTGAAAAACGGTGCGACGGCCGGGCGAAGGTTGCCGTTCTTGACCCGCTCGCGAAATGCCGTCCAAAGGCGGACAGCATCATCGTAAGTCGCCGCGAAAACGGTCTTGCGTTTTCGTTCCCGACCGCTGCTGCCAGGCACGTATGCGGAGAGGCTTGCGAGCTGCGTTTTCGGGTCGTACGAGAAGCCGACGAGCCGCCGCCGACTACGATACGGCTTGGTGACCTCCGGTGCGGTCACGACCTGCGCGGCGGGATCCGCTTGAACCTCGTGGCCAAGCGGCTCTCGATCGCCACGCGAACTTCGTCGCGGTCGTAGAGAATCACTCGGTCGGAGACGTGCTCCTTCGCTGGAGGAAATGTCCCCATCCGCTCCCACTTCGCGATCGTCTGTGTCTGCACGCCGAGCTGTTCGGCGATCTCGCTGCGCGAGATTCGGTTCGTGAGATCCATCGTCATCCTCTCGACGAAGTTTCTCCTCGTCGTGGAGTCGGCGATGTGAATGGATCGAAACCGGCTCGCGAAGCGAACTAGACGCGGAACTAGACACTCGCGTCCTGCGGCGGGAATTGGCCGTTTGGGTCGGCCGGGCTAAGTTGTTGTTGCGGAAATCGTTAACTTTGGTGGAGCTGATCGGGATCGAACCGACGACCTCCTGAGTGCGATTCAGGCGCTCTCCCAAGCTGAGCTACAGCCCCACATTTCGGGAAGGCATCGCTGCTAACGGTACCCCCTGTCCGAAGATTCCATTATAAATAGAGGTGCATGACTGTCGAAGTCGGCGACTTGGCCCCCGATTTTTCTCTCCCCGCGACGTGGGGAGAGAATCTCGCGCGCTCGGAAAAGGACACCCCTCTCCTTCCCGATCATCAAGTCGTTTCGCTCGCCTCGTACCGCGGGAGCAAGAACGTCCTGCTGATGTTCTATCCGCTCGACTGGTCCCCGGTCTGCTCGGCCGAGCACAAGAAATGCTCCAGCATGTTCCCGCACGTCTGCGACAGCGTCCAGATCCTCGGCGTCTCCGTCGATTCGATCTGGAGTCACAATGCGTACGCCAAGGCTTACAACATCCGCTATCCACTGCTGGCCGACTTTCAGCCGCGCGGAGCAATCGCACAGCAATACGGCGTCTACCTCGGTGATCTCGGTATCGCGGCCCGGACGGCGTTCCTCATCGACAAGAGCGGCCGCGT
>Ga0070698_100000560_pt1 | contig 39881 bp, 31 predicted proteins | sample KBSK1502metaG_FD_65477 | JGI IMG/M metagenome (GOLD analysis project Ga0070698, IMG submission 65477) | Corn, switchgrass and miscanthus rhizosphere microbial communities from Kellogg Biological Station, Michigan, USA - KBS K1-50-2 metaG | ecosystem: Host-associated > Plants > Roots >...
TGCCGCCGTCCTTGTGGAACATCCACGGCTTGGACGGCCCGATGGGGGCCGGTGCCCGCGACACGACGACGTATTGGCCATCCGGCGTCCACTCCGGCGACCGGTACCGGTTGGTCTTTCCCTTCGTGACCTGCCGAGTTGCCTTGGACGCGATATCGATGGTCCATACGTTGTCGCCACCATCACGGTCAGACGTGAACACCACCAGCCGGCCGTCAGGCGAGAAGCGCGGCTGCGCGTCGTACATCATCCCGCGCGTCAACTGGGTCGCGGTTCCTCCGGCAATCGGCAGCGTGTAGAGGTCGCCGAGCAGGTCGAATACGATCGTGCGCCCATCAGGACTCACATCGAGGGAAATCCAGCTCCCTTCATCGGTGTCCAGATTGATCATTCGAGCGGCAACGAGCGGCAGGTCGGGCTTCGCGGCCTGCGCGTGCAGTGGGACGCCGGCCAGGAACGAAATCGCGCCAACGACAAAGAGCGAAACGCGCATGGGTATTTCTCGAGAAGGAGTAATGGCGACAATCGCCCTACGATGCTTCACTGAAGCCCCGCACGCTATGCGCGACTCACGCTGCGCTCAACTCGACGAGGTCCCAGAGATTCCCATACAGGTCTTCAAATACCGCCACGGTACCATACGACTCGAGCTTCGGTGCTCTGACAAACGTTATTCCGACCGAGACCATGCGATCGTAGTCGCGCCAGAAGTTGTCGGTGCGCAGGAACAGGAAGACCCTGCCTCCGGACTGATTCCCGATGAACGGTTCCTGCTCAGGCTTGGACGCGCGGGCCAGGAGGAGACTCGTCCCCTCGGACCCCGGCGGGGCAATAAGCACCCAACGCTTGTCCTGGGCCGGCTGGTAGGTGTCTTCCAGCACCGTGAAACCCAGCTTCTGTGTGTAGAAGGCGATGGCCTCGTCGTAATCGCGCACGACGAGCGCAACGTGAGCGATTGACTGTTTCATCCCCTCGAATCAAATGTGTGGCGCACGCGCACGGAGGGTCGAATCCGCTGAACGACGTCTTCCGGCTTGGCTGGTCGTTGCCTATCGTCCATTCCTAACGCTGGCGACCGGGAGGAACAGGGCGGACCTCTCGCATTCCTTTTGGAGGTCTCAATGCACGCTCGTCGAATTCTAGCCGTCGCCGTATCGCTGGTCGGCGCCGCATGCGCTGATCAACCGGCTCCGCTCCAGCCCCTGGCGGATACAAAGCCGCTGCTGATCACGAACGGGCAGCCTGACCAGGGCGCCCATCCCTACGTAGGGCTGATCGTGTTCGACGACGCGAATGGACCAGCCTGGCTCTGTTCAGGGTCGCTCCTGTCGCCAACCGTCGTGCTGACCGCGGGACACTGCACGGACGGCGCCGTGGCGGCCCGCATCTGGGTGACTGAAACCCTGGTGGGGAATGCGCAATTTCCGTTCGGTGGGTCGACTTCGTACGAGGGATCGCCTAACACATACCCAGGCTTCTGTGTCATCTGTGACAACTTCAGCATGTTGAGATGGCTCGAGGGTGATGTCGGGATCGTCGTGCTGAGTGAGCCCGTTCCGACAAACGTGGTCTCCAGCTACGTGCAGTTACCGGCGGCCGGCCTCGCGTCGACGTTGCCGAATCGCTCGGACATTCGCCTGGTGGGATATGGCGACCAGTTTTTGCTGGTGGGCGGCGGGCCGCCCACGACTGGCGGTTTCGGCCGGCGCCTGACGACACTCTCGACGCTCCTCTCCGGAAACTTCGATAACAGTGAGAACCTCATCCGGCTCGCGCAGACGCAGGCCCATGGCAAAGGAGGCATTTGCTCCGGAGATTCCGGAGGACCGAACCTGGTCGGCTCCAGCAATGTCACGATCGCGGTGAACTCGTACGGCCCAAACCAGACCTGTTTTGGCGTTGGCTACGCGACGCGGATCGACGTGACCGCTGTGCTGAGCTGGATCAACAGCTTCCTCAACTGATCGAGATTGGGGTCAGACTCCAATCTCCCCACAGTCCCGGCAATCACGGGTAGTTCTGGGCGGAGATTGGAGTCTGATCGGGTCCTAACGCGATCATCCCGGAAATGGTGGCCGCGCACAGTCCATCGCTACACGTCATAGCCGCTGACCAACGGCTTGAGCTCGTCTCCCGAACAGGAAGATGAGCGCAAGCCCAGCTAAGAACCCGCCGATGTGCGCCATGTACGCCACGCCGCCGCCAGAACCGCCGACCACACTGATCTGGGCAAACACCTGGAGCACAATCCAGAGACCCAGCACCATGAATGCCGGCATGTTCACGATCTGCCGCGCCATCAGGACCCTGACTGATCGTCGGGGGAACAGCACGAGATACGCGCCCAGTACGCCTGCAATCGCGCCTGACGCGCCGAGGCTCGGGATGACAGAGTCGGGCCCGAACAGGATGTGCGCGGTGCTGGCCGCGAGACCGCAGATCAGGTAGAAGACGAGGAACTTCGCGCTGCCGATCCGGTCCTCGATGTTGTCACCGAAGATCCAGAGATACAGCATGTTGCCGAGGATGTGCGCCCATGATGCGTGCATGAACATCGACGACAGCAGGGTCAGGTAGATCGGCGTTGGACCCGGATACAATTGTATCGGGATGCTCTGTCCACCGACCTGAATCATCTGCGTGCCGACCAGGTCCCTGCCCTGCGTAATCTCGAGGGGAACGGTGCTGTAGCCGTTGATGAATTTCTCACCGAGGCTGAGTTCGATCAGCCAGACGAGGACGTTTACCGCGATGAGGACGTAGGTAACGACCGGTACGGTGTGGCGATCGGTGTCGTCATCCCGAAGAGGGAGCACCATGTCGAGTCCTGGGCTGTCGTTCCGGCTCTCCTACACTGCGGTCCGATGACCGTTCACGCGCCTGACGCTCATGAAGTGGGAATTCGTCCAATGAGGTCGGCTGAACGCACCGGCTCGGTCTCAGCAATCAATTGCCTCGCTGCATCGACCTGTCCCCAGACATTCCAGAGCAGCACACCCCGTACTTTACCGTCGGTGACGTAGTAGATGACGCCAGTCCGGAACTTCTCCTTCCAGTCCGCCACGATTTCTGAGCGCGGATCCATCTCACCCACCGCCTCGTAGCCGAGGTCGAACAGGTCCGAGTAGAAGAACGGAAGGTGCGTGTACGGTGTCTCGTCGCCGGCCATTGAGCGTCCGGCGGCTTTGCCCATGGTCAACGCGTTGTCCTCGTGCTCGACGCGCATCCAGGTATTGAGCGCCGGATTGTGGAACCTGGCGACGTCACCCGCCGCAAACACATCGTTATGGCCGGTGCGGAGGCGTTCATCCACCGGGATGCCGTCATCCGCCTTCAACCCGGCCGCGATCGCGAGGTCAACGTTAGGCGCGATGCCAATGCCGGCCACCCCCGCGTCCACCGTCACCCGCGCCCCATCTTTCGTGCCGATCTCCACCTGCGACCCGCTCCTGATGATCCCGGTGACGGTTTCCGACGGCCGAACGTCGACACCCTTCTCGCGGTAGTAGCTAACCAGGAACTCAGCCAGGTCCGCCGGAAACAATCGCGAGCCGATGCCCGGCTCCGGAAAGAGCATTGTCACGCGGCAGCCGTTCATCGCCAGTGCGGCCGCGATCTCTGAGCCGATGAAGCCGCCCCCGATGACTGCAATTGTCTTTTTCAGGTCGGCCAGGTCACGCAGCCGGCGGTAGTGCGGGAGAGTGCGATAATAGATGACGTCGTCGCCGCCGAAGGGCAGCCGGCGAGGCGTTCCACCCGTCGCGAGGAGCAATTTCGCGTACGTGTACTCCGTCCCGTGATCGTCCTTCACGGTCCTGCGCTGTAGATCGAGTTTCGTCGCAGGTCTGCCGAGATGAAGCGTTACCCTGGCGTCGGCGGTGTTCTTCCAGATGGTGTCGAGGGGGTCACCTTTCCAAAGTGCCTTCGACAGCGGTGGCCGCGCGTACGGCGGATCTTCCTCGGCACCGATGATGCCGATGGTGCCTGACGAGTCGAGTTCGCGGATTCCCCGCGCGGCAGCATCGGCGGTCATCCCGCCGCCGACAATCAGGTAACGATAGTCCGGCATGAGGCGTTCTCCGGCGTTTTACCGAACCCTGGCTGCGGGATGTACACCGTTGAGCCGTACTCTCGCCAGTGGCCAGCCAGCGACGCCCGGCCGACATCGGTCGTCATTAGATGAGTTCACTCGTTAGAGTTGTGCCGAAGGTCGACTCATCCATTCTATGCCCGCAAAGCCCCAAACACACCGCGCACTTCGGGTCATCGGCGTTGGGCTGCTCTTCACTGCCGTAGCGGCACTGGCGTGGCCTGCCCGGGCACCCGACGTGGCAAATGCACCGGCGGGCGCGCGTCCATTTGCGTGGGGCCGCGACTCTCTCTGGAATGCGCTCGAGTTGAGCTTCGCCAGGAGCCGTGCCGAGGGATGCCGCTACGAGCGCGCCGCACGCGCCGCATCGGATTCGATCGATGCGACATTGACCCGGCTTCGTTCCGAGCGCGTGTCGGCATCGTCCCCGGAACTCGACTCGCTCGAGAATGCCTTCTTCCGGCTCGCGCCGAGGGCAGCCGCTTGCGGAGTGCTCGCGAACGACTACGTAGCGCTTCAGGGTCGTTTGCGTGAGGCGATCAAGTGGCAGTCGACTGCGTGGGACCTGACAGATCGCGACGTACGCGACCGGCTGTACCAATCCCTCTACGGCAGTCGTGCCGCCGTCGAGGAAGTAATGTTGCAGAGTCAGGATAGCGTTCAGACGCTCTTCGTCGGCTCCGGCGTGCCTTCAGCTACGCCGTCTGCAACGTCGAACGGCGTTGAACTGCATTCGGGAGACATCCTCGCGTCTCGCGGCGGCTACCCTACGTCTGCGCTCATCGCGCGCGGGAACGACTACCCGGGCAACTTTTCACACATCGCCTTCGTGCATGTGGACTCGGCCAGTCATGAGATTTCCGTGATAGAGGCGCACATCGAGCAAGGCGTAGTCGTTGCTACGGCGGACGAATACCTCGCCGACAAGAAGCTCCGCGTTATGCTGCTGCGGCCGCGACCGGACTTGCCTGAGCTCCAGCGCGACCCGATGCTTCCACACCGTGCCGCGGCCGATATGCTCCATCGTGCCCGCACGGAGCACATCCCGTATGACTTCATGATGGACTACGCCGACCCTGGTCGCCTGTTCTGCTCCGAAGTGGCGTCGGCGGCATATCGCGAGCACGGCATCACCCTGTGGACAGGCATCTCGACAATCAGCACGCCGGGGCTCCGTAGCTGGCTTGCCTCGTTCGGCGTAAGGCAGTTCGAGACCCAGGAGCCGTCAGACCTCGAGTACGATCCACAGCTTGCCGTGGTGGCCGAGTGGCGCGACGCCGGGTCGCTGTTCGACGATCACATGGACAACGCTGTGACGGACGCGATGCTCGAGGGCGCCGAGCGCGGCGATGCACTGGAGTTCGACTGGTACGCACTGCCGATGGCTCGGCTGCTCAAGGGCTACAGCTGGGTACGCGAGCGGTTCGGGGGAGTCGGGACGATTCCCGAAGGAATGTCACCGGCAGCGGCGCTACGAAATCGCTCGTACAACGCACGACATGCCGAGATCAAGACAGCTCTTCGCGGAAAGGCGGAGCGATGGACAGCCGAAAAGGGCTACCGCCCTCCGTACTGGGTGCTGCTGTCGCTCGCGCGTTAGGGATTGGGTTCTCTCGCACCCTACCGGGTGATAACCCTGATCGTCCCGTCGTACTTGTTCAGAAGGAACACACGACCATCGACCGCCGCTCCAAGACGCATGTCCGCGCGGTTCGCCTGCTGCTTCCCCTGCTGAGTGTTCTTCTCCTGGATCAACGTCAACAGCTTCTTCGGCTGGCTGCCGTCCAAACGGAATAGAATGCGATGAATGCCGTCGCTTTTCCCCCTCGGCAGTTTGTCGGCATCGAAGTAGAAGACTTCACCGCTCGGGTTGTCGCCAAACAGCACCTTGTTCCTGAGCGCCGGGATCGAATTGTTGCCCCGGACGACGTGAACGCCTGTGACGGCTGTCTGCGACAAGAATAGCGGATCCCCGTGCAGCCATTCCACGACCGGATAGGACATCGTCGAGTCGCCGCGGAAATCGGCGGGATCAACACCGCCTCGACCGGCGTACCGGTAGCTCCCTTCCCAGACGTTCCATCCGAGGTTCGCGCCCGCAGTGACGATCCCGATCTCTTCGATCAAGTTCTGTCCGATATCGGAGAAGAACATGGTGCCATTGGCTGGATCCCACCCGAACCGTTGAGGATTGCGCACGCCGTACGCGTAGATCTCCGGTAGCGCGTCAGGCACATGTCCGTCCGCGAACGGATTGGACGGCGGCACGCCGTATTTGCCATTCCTGCTCGTGCGATCAAGCGGGTCGATGCGGAATATCTTGCCGAAGCCGTTGCTCAGGTTCTGCGCGTGATTCTGTGGATCGCCGCCACTCCCTCCGTCAGCGATGCCGAGATAGAGCAGACCGAAATCCGCCGTACCCGGGCGCGCGAGCGGATTGAAGGCCGCCATACCGCCGTTGTGATTCGCGTACGGCTGCTGAAAGCGCAGGAGCTCTCGCGGCGGGCCCCCGTCGTACGTCGCCGCGGCGGCGTTGCGAGCCGTCCACTCATGAAGAACGGTGTGATGAGTATTGGTCGACCCGAGTGGAAGAAAGTCAGCGGGCACCTGGTTGTTCCGTGAATCGCTCCACGTGTAGAACTTCCCGTATCCCGGTGCGCCGGCCTGCCCGAACTGCGGGTGGAAGGCAAAGCTCTGCATGCCCCGCTCGCGACCCTGCGAGTTGACGTTCACTCCCCACGTGCTGTCGTTGATGTCGATGTAAGGCACGACGGTCTTGCCGTCATAGCTCACGCTGTAGATGGGGCCTCGCATGTCGTTGACGAAAAGCCGCCGCGTCCGAGGCTCGTCGACGAGGAGCATCATTCGCGCGGCGGCACCCGCCACGTCCGGTATCGACGCGAACTCCTGGACGTTCACGGTGACGAGTCCAGTCATGGTGTCGACGGCTGCGAACGGGCGCGTCGTCCTCGAGCCGGCGCCCGTATCCTGCGCGAGGAGCGCACAGGGAAGGACGAGGAGTGCTACGGCCAATGCGAGTGTGGCCTGATTACGAGAGATCATTGATCTTTGGGACATAGGTCACAGCCCGGGTTTGCGGCCTCACGGATAATGGTCCTAAGCACAGGGTCCGGGAGGCCCGGTCCTGCAGAGTCTGCCAGAATGTAGTCGACCTCGCTATCTGTTTCCGGACCTCCTGGAGTAAGTGAACGAGCAGCGGGTACGATCTGCTGCAGAGACGGTATTCCCGCCTGATCAAGGAGGGTCCATGTCTCACGATGATCATCCTGAGCACTTGCACGTTCATCACGAAGGTTGCGTGCACACCATGATCGTGCACGAAGGGCATCGCGACTTCCTTCAAGACGGTCATCTGCATCACGTCGACGGAAGCCACGTCGACGACCACCGCATCGAAGAGAGTGATGCGAACCCGTCGCTCTGCACGCCAGCCCACAAGTGTGATGGTCATCCGGCGTACCACCACCACGGTCCGTTTTGTGGCCACGAAGCGGTTCCACACGGGGACCACATCGACTACCTCGTGGCTGGGCATCTCCACCACGCTCATGGAGACCACTGCGACTTTCACGGGAAGGTCGAGCGGCGCAACACCGTGCGGCGACGCGTGCCGCCGGGACGGCCGCCGACGTCTTAATCGAGACGGAGCGACTGAATCAGGCTTACCCGCAGTACGCGCTACATGGGCGTCCATCGTGGGGGATGCCGAACCGCGCTAAACTGGGAGGCATGAGCGAAACTCGCGACCCCTTCGAGTCAATGTTCGCCACGATCGCCCCGACGATCGACCCGCCGTCCACCGACGGTGCGTTCGTGCGCTCGCTGTTCGCCATGCGCCGGCTCAGCAAGGGGGAATACTACCAGCGCGCTGGAGAGGTCACGACGCACGGCGGGTTCGTCGTTCGCGGTTGCCTTCGGACCTACTCGATCGACCCCGAGGGCGTCGAGAGCATCACCTTCTTCTCCGCCGAGCGGAGTTGGGTAGGCGACATTCAGAGCGCTCGCACGCAGCAGCCTACGACGTACCATGTTGACGCGATCGAGCAAGCCGAGCTGCTCGTGATCACCCTGTCTGACTTCGACCGCTTGCTCGCGCGATTCCCGGTCATCGCGCGATACTACCAGCTCGGGCTCGAACGCTCGAGCGCCGCGCGACAACGACGCATTTCGCTTGCACTCAACTCGACGGCTGAAGAACGCTACACCGATTTCATCGAGCGCTCGCCGTCGATCGCAGCGCGCATTCCGCAACACATGCTGGCATCGTACCTCGGCATGACTCCGGAGACGCTCAGCCGAGTTCGCCGCAAGCGTCGAGCGCCTGAGGGATGAGTTGTTGGAATTGATCTGGATCAATGCGTACCCGGCAGGCGCCATCTAAATTCCGCGACATGCATTCCCTAACGCTCCGACGCCTCGCGGCATCGACGGTCATCGCCATGATGTCGGCGCCCACTTTGGCCGCGGCCCAGGGCCAGCCGCGAACACTCGTTGCACTGCTTGCGCACGCTGACGACGAAAGCGCGGCGGCGCCAGTACTCGCGCGTTATGCTCGCGAGGGCGTTGCCGTCTACTTGATCATCGCCAGCGACGGGTCGGCCGGAAGTGGAGCGCAAACGTATCTCCAGCGCTCCGACTCGGGCCCCACGGGTGCCGCGCTTGTCGAAGTACGAACCGGAGAGGCACGCTGTGCGGCGTCAGCCCTCGGCACGCGAGAGCCGATTTTCCTCGGCTTTCCCGACGGGAAGTTTGGCGATTACCCCGGGGATCGCATGCTGATGTACCGGCTCACCGAACGCATCGCGAAGGAAATCGAACGTCTGCGCCCCGATGTCGTGATGACCTGGGGTTCCGAGGGCGGCACGGGACATCCGGACCACCGGTTGATCAGCAGCATCGCCACGCAATTGCAGCGTACCGGCGCGCCGGGAATGCCCGAGCGCCTGTACCACATGTACTTGCCGGTCGAGTCGTTTCGCGCGCTGAACCCGCAGCGGGGCGAGCCGCCCCTCTTGCTTCCTCAAGCGAAGTATTTCACGGTCCGGGTGCCGTTTACACCGGCCGACCTTGATGCCGCGAAAAAGGCAACTGCCTGCCATGGCTCGCAACTCAACGCGGAGCAGTTACAGCGGTTGCTCACGGAAATGGGTCGCGTGTTGAACGGCAAGGTCGCGTTCATCCCTGCCTTCCCGGGCTCGAGCAGCGACGACCTGTTCCGGTAACGCCTGTTAGGCGGAGTCCTGTAGGCGTCTCCGGGAAACTTTCGTCAAATATCATGCGTTCGGTACCCGTCGAAGAGCGTCGCGGGCTACAAGTTCCTTGACGCCTCGGTGCGCCGCTCGTACTTTGCTGTATAAAGTACTTCTTACAGAACTCTGAATTTCGAACTTCATGACTCAACCGCCGAGTAACCCATCGCGCCCAGTGCATCGCCTCGAGCGACTTGGGTTTTCCGCGCTCGACTTCAAGGTCGGGATCCGGATGCTGGCGCGGTATCCAGGACTGACCGTCGTCGGTACCCTGGCGATCGCGGTCGCGATCGCGTTAGGCTCGGTTTACTTCGAGGCTATCAACAAGTGGCAGAACCCGAAGCTCCCGATCCAGGGCGCCGACCGCGTGGTCTCGATCCACAACTGGGATGCCGGCGAGGTCGGGGCTGACCCGCGGTCGCTGTACGATCTCTCGGTCTGGCGTGAACAAGCGAGGACGATCACCGACCTGGGGGCCTCCATCACCTTCATACGAAACCTGCAGACGGAGGACCAGCGCATCGAGCCCGTTATGGGGGCGGAAGTCTCGGCCAACGCGTTTTCGATAATGCGCACGCCTCCGTTGCGCGGTCGCACCCTCACGACACAGGACGAACAGCCAGCGGCGCCGCCCGTGATTGTCATCAGTCACTCCCTCTGGAACACACGCTTCGCAAATGACCCGAACGTGGTCGGCAAGGCGGTGAAGCTGGGCACCGTCAACGCCACGATTGTCGGCGTCATGCCCGAAGGCTTCGCCTTCCCTGCCAACCACCGCATCTGGATGCCCTTGCGCGTGGACGGATCGGTGCTCGCGCCGCGAACGGGACCTCCCGTGGAGGTCTTTGGCCGGCTGGCACCAGGTGCTTCCATGAAGGAAGCGCAGGCAGAGCTCGATGTCATCGGAGCGCGCGTGGCGGCCAGCTTTCCCGACACGCACAAGAACCTGAGACCACGCGTCACGCCGTTCGCCAAGCCGCTCACCGTCGGCGGCGAAGCGATGCTGATCCGGAACATACTGTACCTCGTGAACGGCATCTTCCTGGCGCTTCTGGCTGTCATGTGCACGAACGTCGCGACACTTGTGTTTGCCAGGACGGCGACGCGCAATTGGGAGATCTCCGTCCGCAGCGCGCTCGGCGCCAGCCGAGGGCGCATCATCGCCCAGCTGTTCATTGAAGCGCTGGTTCTAGCCGGCGGCGCAGCGGTGCTCGGACTGGTCATCGCGAGAGTAGCGATGGGCTGGGGATTGAGCCAGATGGCGGGCAGCGGTGCGCTGCCATTCTGGATTGACGCCAGCATTTCGTGGAAAACCATGTTGTATGCTGGACTACTCACGGTGTTAGGCGCGATGATCGTTGGCGTGCTGCCGGCATTGCGAATCACGAGGGTGAGCCTGCACGACGCAATGCGGAGCCAGACTGCAGGTTCCGGCCTCAAGTTCGGCGCCTTCTGGACCACGGTGATCGTGGCGCAGGTCGCGATCACCGTCGCATTCATTCCGCTGGCTTTTGGTGGAGTATACGAGTCCAATCGGTTCAATCAGCGAGCGGAAGGCATCGGCGCGGCGAGATTCATTACCGCTGGCGTTGACATGGACCGCGAAGATCACGTTGCAGATTCCGCAGCATTCGTCGGGCTCTCCCGTCAACGCATCGAGGAATTGGAGGTCCGGCTCGCCGCGGAGCCAGGCGTCGAGCACGTCGCGTTCGCCGACCGACTGCCCGTTGAGGACCAGTTCAAGTACGCGATCGAGGTCGATACAACCAGCGCGCCCTCGACCGGCCTGCGAACCAGCACGCTGGTGCACGTTTCCCGTGGGTTCTTCGGCACCTTCGGGACCTCGGTCGTCGCCGGTCGTGACTTTGTGCCGCTCGATTTCGAAAACGGCCGCGTGCTGATCGTGAATCAATCGTTTGCGCGCCATGTTTTCGGCGGTCGGAACGCGATCGGTCAGCGCATCCGCATCCGTGAGGGTGAGGTGAATATCGGTAACCCCGACGACTGGTACGAGATCGTCGGCATGGTCAGGGACTTCGGCTGGCAGCTGCCACGACCCGAGGAGCAGTCAGCGATGTATCGCCCGAGCCTGCCGCTGGTTGGGCGCGCGGGTCAGATGGCCGTTCGCGTTCGCAATCCCGAAGGCTTCCCGGACCGACTCCGTCAGATCGCCGCCGAGGTCGATCCGACGATTCAACTCACCGAGGTGAAGCCGCTCGCCAGCGCGGGAGGCGGGGAGGCGCAGGGCAACTGGGCGCTGACGTCGGTGGTCGGACTGGTCTCGTTCATCGTGCTGCTGTTGTCGGCGACCGGCATCCACTCGCTCATGGCATTCACGGTCGCGCGGCGAACGCGCGAGATCGGCATTCGGGCCGCACTCGGCGCACGTCCGCGAAGTATCGTCGGGGGTATTTTCGGTCGCGCGCTCCTGCAGGTCACCGCGGGGTTGGTCGCAGGGAGCGCGCTGATCGTATTGGTGGGCGGGCTCGGATCAACGCGCGAGGTCCTGGTACTCCTGGCCGCGGACGGCATTATGCTGGTCGCCGGGCTCACCGCATGCGCGGTGCCACTGAGACGCGCGCTCGGCATCAATCCGACGGAGGCACTGAGGGCGGAAGTTTGAAGTCATTCGGACTCTTCGTACAAGTCGACACGACGTCCGCCGCAGACGTGCGCCACGTTAGGCCCGCAGCTGTTTCGCGTAGGCGTGTTGAGTCTTGCGTCGAGTGTAGCCGAGGCTCTCGTAGAACGGATGAGACTCGGCCCTGGCCACGTTGGATCGTACGCTGATCACGTCGAGGTGTTGGGCGACGGCCCATTCTTCGGCAGCCTGCACCAACGTCTTCCCGATTCCCGAACGCCGTTCGTCAGGCTCGACTATCAGACCCACCAACTCAGCGCGTTCACCGGACTCCAGGAGCACACGCCGTTCAGCGGCGACCCAGCCAGCCAGGCCCGAAGAGGTGTCGGCGACGGCGATGAAGTACGATGCAGAGGCCAGCAAATGTTTGAGCCGCTCTGCGATTTCCTCGGTTGACGCGGGATAGCCGAGCAGCGTGGCCAAACGCGCGATCTCTGCGGCGTCCGTCGCGACTGCTGGTCGAATACGCACCGGGAGGATGGAGGACCTCGTCATTCCCATCGATAGGCGATGGGAAGTTCCGCGACCCCCGCCTGAGTGTCAAGTCTCATCGATAAACGATGGGAGGCGACCCGCTGAAACCCTGCTGGACAGGTCACGTATGGGTTCACCATACGACTCCTATGGAGCATCCCCGTGAAGCAGAACCAGCTGTTGAGTGGTCTCTCGATACTGTCCGTGCTCCTGCTTGCCCTGCACATCTCGCAAGACATCGTCTTTGGCTTCGACCGCGCGGGACTCAATCACCTGGTCGGTATAGCCATCCTGCTCGTCATCGTCTGCGGCGCCGTGATGCTGCGAGACCGACGGTCGGGAACGGTGATCATGTTGCTTGGAGGCGTGATGGCCGCCGGGATGCTGCCCCTGCACATGCGGAATGGATTGCGTCCCGAGTTTCTCGCGAAGAGCGGCGCGCTCCTGTTCATCTGGACGCTCTATGTGCTCGGCGTGACCGGGGCGTTCTCAATGATCCTCGCGATCCAGTCGCTGGTCGGTCGGCGGGTCGCCTCGTGAGGCGAGCAAGGCGAGCGCCTCCGCGCGTACCATACCTCCGCCGTCAGCTGCAAGCCCTGCTAGCGGTTGCGTAGGTAAGGCAGATCTTTTCTGGCTACCGTAAGAACCGCAGCGGCATAGACGAACACGAGTGCCGCCAGCAAACCGAACGTCTCTGCCAGCACCCCTATTTCTCCACTGGCCACATCGACAAGACCAAGAATCGAGATGTTCAGTCCCAGGAGGAGCACTAAAACGACGGTTGTTACGAGCAGGCTGAACGCGCCGAACCAGGACGGACGATACAGGGCAATCAGGACGACCGTGGTCGCGAACATGAAGCCACCTGTCATCGGAAGCGCCCGGCCAATCAGTTCTCGCGGCGGCTCGTTCGTTTGGAGGAGTGCGGCGATCGTCGTTATTGGATCGAACACGGCGACAGAGACCACCCCCAAGGCGACGAACATGGCCAGGAAGATCAGATTGTACCGAAGCCACGTTGAGGCCGACGCAGAAGGCGTGACGAGACGATAGCTCCACGCAAGGCAAGCGCCTGACAGTGCGCCGGCGCCGAGCATCGCCGGGAGCGCGAACCAAATTGGACTGATCAGCACTTGATGCACAGCGGTAAAGACGAGGGCGGAGAATGCGCCCGCCAACGCACCTACCGCAGGGAGATTTGCGCGCACTTCAGGCCTTGATTCGCCTGGCAAGGAGCTGATTCACCTTCTTTGGATCAGCCTTCCCGCCGGACGCCTTCATCACCATCCCCACCAGCACACCCAGCAGCTTCTTGTCGCCCGCCTCGAATCGACGCGCTTCGTCGGGATTCGCGGACGCGACCTGCTCGATCCAGGCAATCAGCTGATCGTCGTCACCAACCTGACGCAGACCTTCACGATTCGCGATCGCCGCCGGATCCTCGCCGCTGCTCGCCATTTGCGCGAAGATCGTTTTGGCGGCCGTGTTGCTGACCGTTCCACTGCGAATCATCCCTAGCAGCCCCGCCAACTGAGCCGGACTGACCGCGAACTCCGCGATCGACTTGCCAGACTCCTTGAGCCGAGCCAGGACGTCACCCATGACCCAGTTCGCCGCGACCTTGGCATCCCCGCTGGCCGCAGCCACGGCCTCATAGTAGTCCGCCAGCGTGCGCGACGCCGTGAGGACGTCCGCGTCGTAGGCTGGGAGGCCTAACGTCCTCACGAATCGCTCCCGGCGTGCCGAGGGCAGTTCGGGTAGGTCGGCCCGCACCGCTGCCAGCCAATCACCCGTGAGGCGCAGCGGCGTCAGGTCCGGCTCCGGGAAATACCGGTAATCGTGGCTCTCTTCCTTACTCCGGGCCGGCCGCACGGTGCCTGATCCAGCGTCCCAGAGCATGGTCTGCTGCACGACACGTTCACCCCGCTCCAGCTGCGCGACCTGGCGCGCGAACTCCACCTCCAGTGCCCGCTCGACCCCATGGAACGAGTTCATGTTCTTGATTTCGGTTTTCACACCGAGGGTCGTGCGCCCGGGTTCACGAGTACTGACGTTCGCGTCGACGCGCAGGCTTCCTTCCTCCATGTTCGCGTCGCTGACCTCGAGGTACTCTAGAATCTGCTTGAGCCGCCTGAGGTAAGTGCCTGTATCCGCTGAGGATCGGAGGTCAGGCTCACTCACAATCTCGATGAGCGGGGTGCCGCTTCGATTCAGGTCGATTGCCGTGCTCCCGGTATACCGATCGTGGATCGACTTCCCTGCGTCCTCCTCCATGTGCACGCGATGGATCCGCACAAAACGGTCATCACTTCCGTCCTCCAGCGAGAGTCGACCATTGGTCGCCAGTGGCCGATCGAACTGGGAGATCTGGTACCCCTTGGGCAGATCCGGATAGAAGTAATTCTTCCGGGCGAAGATCGACTCGACCTGGACCTCGCAGCCTAACGCAAACGCCGCCCGGGCAGCCAGTCGTACCGCGGCCTCGTTCAGGACCGGTAGCGCACCAGGAAGTGCCAGGCACACCGGGCACGTGTTCTGGTTAGGTGGCGCACCAAACTCCGTCGCGCAATGGCAGAACAGCTTCGTTCGCGTGAGGAGCTGGACGTGCACTTCCAATCCGACCACCATCTCCCATGCGGCTGGCGGATGGGCGGCAGCGTTCACGATCCACCACCTGTCAGCGACCGCTCCAGCGCGTACGCGGCGGCGAACATACCGTATTCGTCAAAGTGAGATGCGAGGATCTGGACGCCAACGGGCAAACCGTCGACGAAGCCGCCAGGGACCGAAAGGCCGGGAATCCCTGCCAGGTTTGCCGTCACCGTGTAGATGTCGGACAAGTACATCTCGTACGGGTCCGAGATCGCCCCAATCCGGAACGCGGTCGACGGCGTCGTCGGGGTGAGAAGCACGCGAACGCCGCTCGCAAACACCCGGTCGAAGTCGGACCGGATGAGCGCCCGTATCGCCATCGCCTTCTTATAGTAGGCGTCGTAGTAGCCGGCCGAGAGCACGTACGTGCCGAGCAGGATGCGGCGCGTGACCTCGGGGCCGAAGCCACCCGAGCGGGTCGCCTCGTACATCCCCTGAAGGCCGTCGCCTGTAATACGGAGTCCGTACCGGACGCCGTCGAAACGGGCCAGGTTCGAAGACGCCTCCGCCGGCGCCACGATGTAGTAGACCGGAATCGCCAGTGACGTGTGCGGAAGCGAAACGTCGCGGATCTCCGCTCCCGCCGACGCCAGGCGATCAGCCGCTTCGTCGCAACGGGCGCGAATCCTGAGGTCGAGCGCGTCGGTGAAGTATTCCCGTGGTCGACCGATCACGAGGCCCTTGAGGGACTCCCTGGCGGCGGCGCGGTAGTCCGGAACGGGCACGTCGACACTCGTGGAATCGTTAGGATCGTGGCCGGCAATCACCTGAAGCCCGAGGGCGGCGTCATCGACGGTCTTGCCGAAGACCCCGATGTGGTCCAGCGACGACGCAAACGCGACCAGCCCGAACCGGCTCACGCGTCCGTACGTGGGCTTCACGCCGACGACGCCGCAGAACGAAGCCGGCTGCCTGACGGACCCGCCGGTCTCAGAACCTAACGCGATCCGCACGATGCCCGCGGCCACCGCCGCCGCCGAGCCGCCTGACGAGCCGCCGGGGACGCGGGTGGGGTCGACCGGGTTCTTGGTCGGGCCGTAGGCGCTGTTCTCGGTGGACGAGCCCATCGCGAACTCGTCGCAGTTGGTCTTGCTCACGACGATCGCCCCGGCTTCGCGGAGTTTCCTCACCGCCGTCGCTTCGTAGGGGCTGACGTAGCCGGCGAGGATCCGCGATCCACACGTGGTTGGCAGGCCGAGGGTGGCGATGTTGTCCTTGACGGCAACCGGGATGGCGGATGTCAGATGTCGGATGTCGGATGCACTGCCTTCCGATCGGAGCTGATCCTGTTTCTCAGCGTCGACGCGCGCAGCAGCCCGATCTTCGTGCACGACGATATTGAGCCCGTCGCGCCCAGCCTGAACCGCATCGGCTTTCTGGAACGCATCGTTGACGGCTGCAAGCGCATTCACGGAGAGCGATTCCCCTCTCCCTCGTGCGTCGCGAGTCGAGGAACGAGGAAGAACCCGTCACGCATCTCGGGCGCGAACGACTCTCGCGGAATGGCCAGAGGGACGGAGCTCCCATCGACATCGGATCGCAGCGCAGTGGCAGAGGTCGGACTTCCGACATCCGACACCTCGCTTCCCGTGTCGACCGCGCCCAAAACCTCCATATGCTCCAAAATCCCGTTCAACTCGGAAACCAACGACGGCAGCCGAGCCGGATCGACTCCGAGTCGCGCCAATGACGCCACATGTCGAACATCTTCCTCGTTGACGGCCACTAGTCGTCTCCCCTCTCGAGACCCGCGTACGCCACCACCAGTCGCTTCCGGCCGATCGCTTCATCGTCGAAATCGACCGTGACCTTGGTGTCCTTCCCGACCCCGCTCAACTCGTAGATCGTGCCGCTGCCGAAACGCGAGTGCTTGACGCGTTCCCCCTTCACGAATCGTGGCGAGTCCTGCGAGACGTCCTCCTCGGACACCTGGCCGCGCGGCGGAGTGCGTCGCATCCACGGTGGCTCGCGGTTGCCCCAATCGACAGCCGTACCGGGCCGGCGCTCAGCGGCCGAGGGCCGCTCCCACTGCTGGGCACTGCCGCGCAGCTTGATCGTCGCGCGATCGCGCACCAGACCCGGCGGAATCTCCTTGAGGAAACTCGAGCGAATCGACGGCATCGTCTCACCATTCCGCCGCCGGCTGCGCGCATGCGAGATGAACAACATATCTTCGGCCCGCGTGACGCCGACATAAAACAACCGCCGCTCTTCTTCGAGCGAGGCCGGATCGTCCATCGAGCGGGACAGCGGGAAGAGGCCCTCCTCGAGACCGGCGAGGAACACGACCGGGAACTCCAGCCCCTTCGCGTTATGCAGCGTCATGAGCGTGATGGCATCGGCGCTGGGATCCAGCGCGTCCGCGCTCGTCACCAGCGTCGCCTTCTGGAGGAAGTGATCGAGCGGCGTCAGGCCGATCTCGCCTTCTTCGTCCTGCACGGTCTCCACCGCGCCGGCGATGAGTTCGCGCACGTTGTCCATGCGCTCGTTCGCCCCCGGCCCCTCCGCCTTCAGGTGATTCTCGTAGCCGATGGCGACCACCAGGTCGTGCAGCAGCTCGCTGACCGAAGTCTCCTTCGCCTTCTCATGAAACCGGTCGAGCAGCGCCGCAAACTCGATCAGCGCCTCGCGCGTGGATGGACGCAGCGACGAGGTGAACTTGGCGTGCCGCGCTGCCGCCAGCAGCGGGATGCCCGCCGACGACGCAAACGACGCCAGCGCGTCAATCGACGTCTCGCCCACACCGCGCCGTGGCGCCGTGATGGCTCGGCGCAATGCCTCGTCGTCGGCCGGATTGGCGATGACGCGGAGCCACGCCAGGAGGTCCTTGATCTCGCGCCGGTCGTAGAACCGGATCGCGCCGACCAACCGGTATGGGATCTGGTGACGGCGAAGTGCCTCCTCCATCGCGCGGCTCTGCGAGTTCGTCCGGTACAAGACCGCAAAGTCGCGCAGCGGTCTCCCCTTCCCTGCATAACGACGCTCGCTGACCTCCTCAACCACGAACTCGGCTTCATCCCGCTCGTCGAGCGCGGCCACGACCGTCACCGCGTCGCCGCCAGGACGGGTCGTGCGCAACGTCTTCCCCTTGCGCGAGGTGTTGGCCGCAATGGCGGCGTTGGCAACGGCCAGGATCTGCGGCGTGGAGCGATAGTTCTCCTCGAGCCGCACGACGCGGGCACCCTGAAAGTCGTGCTCGAAGTCGAGGATGTTCCTGATGTCGGCGCCGCGCCAGCCATAGATGGACTGGTCGTCGTCCCCCACGACGGTCACGTTGCCGTGTTCCTTGCCGAGCAGTGACACGAAGCGGTATTGGGCACGGTTCGTATCCTGGTACTCGTCTACCAGGATGTGCTTGAAGCGACGGCGATATCGCTCGAGTACGTCCGGGTTCTGCTCGAGGATGTGCACCGGCAGCACGAGGAGGTCGTCGAACGTCACCGCGTTGGCCTGACGAAGGGCGACGTCCAGTTCGCGGTAGACCTGTGCCGCCGCCTTGGAGAACGGGTCCATCGCCAGCTTTTCATATTCACCCGCTGACACCAGCGCGTTCTTCGCGTCCGAGATTGCGGCGATGATCGCCGCCGGTGGCCGGTCTTTCGGCGAAATGCGCAGCCGCTCCATGACGTGCTTCACGGCGGCGAGCGAGTCGTCTTCGTCGTAGATGGTGAACGACTGCGTACGCTGCACGAGGGCCGCATGGATGCGGAGCAGTCGCGCGCCTATCGAGTGAAACGTGCCCGACCACATTCCCGACGGTTCGGATCCGAGCAGGTCCGAGATCCGTCTCCGCATTTCACCGGCGGCCTTGTTGGTGAATGTCACCGACAGGATCGAATGGGCGGCCACCCCTTCATGTTCGATCAATCGGGCGACGCGCCGAGTGAGCACCCGCGTCTTCCCCGATCCCGCGCCGGCCAGGACCAGCAGCGGCCCCGAGCCATGCTCGACCGCTTCCCGCTGGGCGGGATTCAGCCCCGCCAGCAGGTCACCACGCACATCCACTGAAGTCATGCTGGAAGAATAAACTCGAACCGGGCGCCACGTTCTGACGGCACCAGCGCCAGCGATCCGCGATGCCATTCAGCCACGATGCGCTGCGCGAGCGCCAGGCCAATTCCCCAGCCGCGCTCTTTCGTCGTGAAACCCGGCTCGAAAACGCGGCGGCGCAGGTCGCGCGGGACGCCCGGGCCATCATCGGTCACCCGAATGCGGATGTCACCCTCGGGAAGACGGCTCCCGTCGATCACAATCTTTCCACCGCGACCGGCCAGCGCATCAACCGCGTTTTTCACTACCGCTTCCAGCGCCCACTCGATCAACACCGCGTCGCCCTTCATGGGGAGGTCGCCCGTCGTGTGCAACTCGAGCGCGACCGCGTGCGCCAGCGTCGGCACGCGGGCGCCGAAATAGTTGGTCACGCGCTCGAGAATCTCGGAAGCATTGACATCCTCCTGCTGCGGTGGGCGACCAATTCGCTCGAAACGATGTGCGACACGCTCGAGACGTTCGATGTCGCTGGCCATATGGTTCACCGCGCGCTGCCCGAGGTCGTCCCCCTCGCGGTCACCCAGCAGTTCGATCCATCCGGAAAGGCTGGAGATCGGCGTCCCGAGCTGATGCGCCGACTCGCGGGCCATGCCGGCCCAGACCCGCTCTCGATCGGCGCGGGCACGGGCTTGAAGGGCGTACCCACCAGCCAGGAGCAGGAGAACGAGAAACGCCACCTGGGCCATGGGAATGACCTGCAGTCCACGCACCAGTCGCGTGTGACCGAAGTGGATCACCTGGTTGGTGCCGAGTCCGCGGGCGACGATCTGCTTGTTCTGGGCATCCAGCCGCGAAATCCACTCCCGCGCCCGCGGGTCGTTTTCGTCGAACGGCAGGTTGGCGGTGGCGGTCGGATTCCCGTTGGCGTCGGTGATGATCATCGGCACGCCGGACTCGCGGATGTCATTGGCGAGTTCCAAAAGCGCTGAAGTCGGATCGACATCAGCATCCTGTGCCGCCAGCACCTCGGCGTACATCTCGCTCGTTCGCTGCGCTTCGCGTCGAAGTTCGGCGACGACACGCTGGGTGAAGAGGACGTAGGAGCCGAGCAGCAGCGCGACAAGAACCGTCACGACAGCGATGGCGCTGCGGCGCACGGGCTAACGCTCGGAAGTCGGAAATCCAGTCACAAAACGCTCACACCCAAATAAGACCGCAGCACCTCGGGGACCACGACCGTTCCATCCGGCTGCTGATAATGCTCCAGAATCGCAGCGATGATACGCGGAAACGCCAGGCCTGACCCATTGAGCGTGTACACAAATCGCGGCTTTTCGCCTGGCGCGGGCCGATAACGGATGTTCGCACGCCGCGCCTGGAAGTCGGTGAACGTGCTGCACGACGACACCTCGAGCCACTTGCCGACGCCAGGCGCGAAGACCTCGAGATCGTAACAGCGAGCGGCGCCGAACCCGGTGTCGCCCGCCGAGAGCAGGACTCGGCGATGGGGTAGCTCGAGGCGCTCGAGCAACGTTTCGGCGTGCCTCGTCAGGCGCTCGTGCTCCTCGTCGCCCTGCTCGGGCGTGCAGTAACGGACAATCTCGACCTTGTCGAATTCGTGAACGCGCAGCAGCCCACGGGTGTCTTTCCCGGCCGCTCCCGCCTCGCGACGGAAGCACGACGAATACGCGGCGAACCCGCGTGGGAGCGTCGACGCATCGACTATCTCGTCGCGATAGAGGTTCGTCACCGGCACTTCCGCGGTCGGGATGAGGAACAGGTCCTCATCGCGGAGCGCGTACATGTCGTCCTCGAACTTCGGCAGTTGCGTCGTGCCCGTCATCGAGGCCCGATTGACGACCACCGGGACCCAGATTTCCTCGTACCCGTTTTCGCGGACGTGCGTGTCGAGGAAATAGTTCATCAACGATCTCGTCAGGCGGGCGCCGAGTCCCCGGAAGACGATGAATCCGGACCCGCTGATCTTGGCTCCTCGCGCCAGGTCGAGGAGCCCGCGTTCCTCGCCGATCTCCCAGTGGGGACGCACGCCGTCGGTCGCACGCGGAGTGCCCCACGTACGCACCACCTTGTTGGCTTCCTCGCCACCTTCGGGAACATCAGGAAGGGTGATGTTCGGGAGGCTGACCAGGATGACCCGCAACTCCGATTCGGCACTGGCAAGTTCGTTCTCGAGGCGCTGGATCTCCTCGCCCAGTTGTCGCCCGGAGGAGATCAGTTCGTCGGCCGGCTCTCCCGCCTTCTTTCGCTTCGAGACTTCCTGCGAGTTGACGTTGCGCGCTGCCTTTCGCTCCTCGACCGCCTGGATCACCGTCCGGCGTTCGAGCTCCAGCTCAACCCCACGGTCGAGCATCGGGGCCAGCTCATCGAGCCTCTGGCGCCGGCGCATCGCGTCCCGCAACAGATCGACCTGCTCGCGGAAAACGCGGGCGTCATGCATGGGCTATTTGGCTAAGAGCGATCAGCGAACAGCGATCAGCAATCGAGCGAAAACGTCAGTTCGTGGGAACGCCCGGCAGGAATGACCTGAAACCGCAGTTGGGATCATACGTCATCCGGAAGGACATGGTCCGCGAAATCGGGTCGATTGCCTTGATCTGCAGTTTCGCGTAGACCATCCTCGACGTCTGGAACTGGCACACGTCGGTACTCACTTCCACCAACGCGGCGGCATCCAGGCCGAGCACCAGAGTCGAGTCGTATTGGTAGCCGGAGGTTGGCGCCTTCGTCACCTCGTCGTACGCGCCAGTGATCAGCTGCAGGCCGACACGCCGGCTCACCGTCACCGCGCCGCCGACGAGTTTGACCGGAATCAGAACGACTTTGCCGGCGTCGTTGATGTCGAAGACCAGGTCGAACGAGAAGGTCGGCTCGAGCCGGAGCGGCGTGAAGAGGATGACGTTGAACGCCGCCGGGACATTGATCGGGGTCTTCGAGACCGCGTAGACGAGGAAGCTGTCCGTTCGGACTGGGGTGCTCGCGCGCGGGGCGAATGGATCGTCGCAGGCGCCGATCCCAATCGAGGCAGTCGCGGCAATAACGGCGATCATCCGTCGACCACCGGAGCGCCCAAAAATCGGGGAAAGTGAGTTGAGGATCACGGCGAACAGTAACCTCCTAACCTGTGATACTTCAAGCGATTGCTCGCTTGACTTCACCTTGTCCCCAATTAGGCTTCGCACGAACCACGGCGGAGCCGCTATTGCCCACCATTCACGACCTCGTGCGGGCCCTCGCGCAGCGCGAAGGGGTCGAGGCCGTGGTGATTCTGGGGCGAGATGGTCTCCTGATTGACACGCGGACCAACGGCGACCTCGACGGCGAGCATCTTGCCGCGCTGACCCCGGCCGTCGCCTCGGCGGCCGAATCAATTGGTCAGGCTGCCGGCCATGGATCGCTCGTCACGACGGTGATCGAATACGAGCGCGGACACGCGATCATCTCCGCCGTCTCTCCCGAAGCCATCCTGCTCCTCATCGTTCATTCGAGCGCGCACCTCGGCGCACTCCTGTACGACCTACGGCGCCATCGCGCCAACATCGCCTCCCTGGTGTGATTCATTCCCCTCCGGTCGAACGTACTCACGTTCTCGTCGTCGACGACGAACCGCACGTCGGGCGCATCATCCAGATGAAGCTCGAACAGGGGCCGTTCCGGGTGACCCTGGCGTACGACGGAATCCAGGCGCTCGAGGCGCTTGATCGCGAGGGGGACCTCAAGGTCGTCTGGCTCGACCTCATGATGCCACACGTTTCGGGGCTCGAAGTGCTGGCCCGCATGCGCGCCAACGATCGCACGAAGGAAATCCCGTGCGTCATCCTGACGGCCGCCGGCCACGACACGCAGCGCGAGCGGGCCATGACGTTAGGCGCGACGGACTTCATGACGAAGCCCTTCAGCCCGAAGCGGCTCCTGCACCGGACCGCGGAACTGGCCGGCGTGAATGTCGACCCCGATTCCCGCGCGAACTTCGAGCCGGATCCTCGTGACTAACGAGGCCACACGTGAGGCTGGTGCGGTGTGGAGCGTAATCCTCGCTGGTGGAGTTGGCTCGCGGTTCTGGCCCGTCAGTACGGCCAGTCGCCCCAAACAATTGCTGCCGCTGGCGAGTGAACAGCCGTTGCTGCGCGACGCGCTGGATCGCATGGCACCGCTGTGCGACTCGTCGCACACGCTGATCCTGACCAGCGCGTCGCTGGTGAAGCCGATCGGCGCACTCGCTCCTGAGATTCCCACCGCCAACCTCATCGCCGAGCCGAAACCGGCCGGCACAGCGGCCGCGCTCAGCTGGGCAGCCGCGATCATAGAAAGCACCAGCGGCCCTGACGCGATCATGATGAGCATCCACGCCGACTGGGCCGTCGCTGACGCGGACGGGTTTCGCGCGGCGCTGACGCGGGCGGCGGTGATCGCCGCAACGACACATTCGCTCGTGACCGTTGGAGTCGTACCGACGCGGCCTGATCCCGGATACGGCTACATCCGGCCAGGAGCGCCGATCGCCGACTCGTCAGGCGCGCGGCGCGTCGCCGAGTTCGTGGAAAAGCCGACCGCCGACCGGGCCGCCTCCATGGTCAGCGAGGGATGCCTCTGGAATTCGGGGATTTTCGTCTGGCGCGTGGCGGATTTCCTGGACGAGTTGCGAAAACACTGCCACGAAGTTGCGCCGGCATTGGCGAATCATCCGAACGATCTCGCGGGGTTCTTCGCCGCGGTCAGCAAGCCCATCGCCGTCGACGTGGGCGTTCTGGAACGCAGCGATCGAGTCGTTGTCATCGCCGGCGACTTCGGTTGGGACGACGTCGGGACCTGGTCAGCACTCAAACGTGTGCGCGCCGCTGACAGTGGAGGCAATGTGGCCTCGGGACCGGTGCACACCGTCAACGCTACGGGCAACGTGGTTCACGCCGAGGGGAACGAGGTGGTACTCTACGGCGTGTCCGATCTCGTCGTCGTGACCCGCGACGGTCTCACGCTCGTGACCACCACTCAACACGCCGCGGATCTCAAGGGCTTGCTGGCTGCGCTCCCACCCCGGCTGAGGGACCGGGAATGAGCCAAGGCTCGGAAGGTCTCGCCTTCGTCGACGACGCCGCTGCGCGGGACTTCCAGCCGTTTGCGCTCACGCGACCCGTTTGCGAGCTGCGCGCCGGGGCGTTGCTCGTCAGGCAGCGCTGGGAGATGGCGACCGGACAGTCCACGCTCGGATTCATCGGCGGGCCTCACCTCACCGATTTCGACGAGCCGGGAGCCGCGTCATTCGTGTCCGGTTCAGTTCCGGCCGGCACTATCCTCGTGAACTCGCGCTGCGCCGTTGCGCTCACGAAGGTCTCGAGCGATGCGTCAGCATGGACCTGTCAGGGAAAGCTGGCCGCGGTTCGGGTTGCGGCGGCAACGACCGTGCAGAACGTTGAGGCCCTCGATGGACGCTTCGATTCGATCGCGGGACGCGACAAGCCGGTCGAGGTCGACGGACAGTGGGTCGAAAAGGTGTGGGACTTCGTGCCCCTGCTTCCGGACCTGCTCACGGCGGATATCACCGTTCTGGGTGAACGACTGGAGCGCACGACGATCCCCGGCCTGACCACCATCGGGCCGCACCTGGTTTACGTGGAGCGTGGCGCCACGATCGAACCACTGGTGATGCTCGACGCCAGCGCCGGTCCGATTCTCGTCAGGCGGGGCGCGAAGATCCAGGCATTCGTCCGACTCGTCGGTCCCTGCGTCATCGGGGAAGACACGATCGTGAGTGGTGGACGCATCGCATCCAGCAGTATCGGCGAGCATTGCAAGGTGCACGGTGAGATCAGCATGTCCGTGTTCACCAGCCACTCGAACAAGGGCCACGATGGTTTCATCGGCCACTCGGTCCTGGGCCGCTGGGTCAACCTTGGCGCAGGGACTGTCAACAGCAACCTGAAGAACAACTACTCCGGCGTCTCGTTCTGGACGCCACGCGGCATGGAACAGACCGGGCAGCAGTTCCTTGGCGCTTTTATTGGCGACCACGCGAAAACCGCCATCGGCACGCGGCTGACAACTGGCGCGGTGATCGGTGCCGGTGCCAACGTGTACGGTGCGGGAATCACCTCCAGGTACATTCCCCCGTTTTCGTGGGGACAGGACAATGCGCAGCGCTGGGAACTCGATGGGTTTCTCGGGACCGCGGAGCGGGCGATGAAACGTCGCGACGTGCCGCTGAGCGAGCGCGCGAAGCGGCAGCTCACCGCTGCCTGGGAACGCGCGGCCGAGGAGCTCCGATGAGGGTGCACATCCTCGGCTCGGGGAGCGACGGGAACGCCATCGTCCTCGAGGGACCACAGCAGTCCATCATCGTGGATGCCGGCTTTGGAATTCGCGAATTGGCGCGGCGAATGAAGCTGGTAGATGTGGCCCCGGAGTCGGTGAGTGCGCTGATCGTAACGCACGAACATGCGGATCACGTCCGCGGCGCCTCGGCGTCGGCGCGTCGCTGGTCGTGGCCCGTGTATGCCACGGCGGGCACACTGAAGACGGGCGACCGACATCAGGCAGCTCGCGCGACGAGAGAGCGGATGTCGGATACTGGAAGTGGGATGGCGGAAAGCGGCATGCCGATATCCATGTCGATCGAGCCGTCTGCGAAAGGAGTGAAAAAGAAGAAGATCGTGAAGCATGTCGTGGCGTCGAACAGTGACGCGATCATCGGCGATTTTTCGGTGCGGTTCATCAAGGCGCCACACGACGCGCGGGAACCCATCGCGCTCGTTGCCACGTTGCGGTCGACGGGTCAGCGTGTCGGCATCGCGTACGACGTTGGCCACCTCAGCGAGCGCTTCATCAAGAGCTTCGCCAATTGCGACATGTTGCTGCTCGAGTCGAATCACGACGCTCAGTTGCTTCGCACGGGGCCGTATCCCTGGTCGGTGAAGCAGCGCGTCGCCGGACCCAACGGCCACCTGAGCAACGCCGAATGTGCCCTCATGGCGCGCGAGTGTGTGCATCGTGGATTGCGGCACGTCGTGCTCTGCCACTTGAGCCAGGTCAACAACCGACCCGAAATCGCACTGCGTGCCATGCGCGCGTCGCTTCGCGGTGCGGGATTCCGCGGGACGCTCCAAGCCGCGCCGCAGCACAGCACGATCACGTTAGGCGGAGCGGCGCAGATGGAGCTCGCACTTTAGTTCGTGATTCGCGCCGATCTGCATTCTTCGTTCTGCATTCTGCATTCCTCCAGGTTTCCGGTTATGCCAATGACGAAGCCCGTTGTCTGCTCTCTGCTTCTTGCACTTGTCACCGCAATGACCTCTGCTCAGACAACCACGCCGAATCCCCTCCCCGTCCCCGGCCGCTCGATCGTCACGACGACGCTCGGCATTGTCGCGGCCAGTCAGCCGCTGGCCGCCAAGGCGGGCGCTGAGGTCCTGGACCGCGGCGGAAACGCCATCGACGCGGCGATTGCGGCGAATGCCGTGCTCGGTCTCGTCGAGCCGCACATGAACGGCGTCGGCGGTGACCTGTTTGCCATTATCTACGAAGCGAAAACAGGCAAGCTCCACGGGCTGAACGCCTCCGGCTGGGCACCGACCGGCCTGACGCCGGCGTTGCTGGCCGAGCGTGGACTGACGCGGATGCCTAACAGCGGGATCTTCTCGGTCACGGTTCCCGGCGCCGTGGCGGGCTGGGAAGCGATGCGGAGCCGCTTCGGGACCAAACCCTTCTCCGAGCTCCTGTCGTCGGCGATCTGGTACGCGGAAAACGGCTTCCCCGTCAGCGAAGTCATTGCCGGTGAATGGGGCGAGCAGGAGCGCAAGTTGTCCGCGACGCCGGAGGCACGGTCGACCTTCTTTCTGGGTGACAAGCCGCCAAAGTTCGGCGAGGTGTTCAAGAACCCGAACCTTGCCGCGACACTCAAGCGCATTGCGGACAAAGGTCGCGATGGTTTCTACCGCGGGCCAACGGCCGAGGCGATCGTGGCGCTTTCGAAGACGGCCGGCGGCACCATAACGCTTGCTGACCTGAGCGAGGTCGAAGTCGAGTGGCAGGAGCCGATCAAGACGACGTACCGTGGATGGACTGTCTACGAGCTGCCGCCACAGGGCCAGGGCATCGCCGCGCTCATGATGCTCAACATCATGGAGCGCTATCCGCTCGGCGAATGGGGATTCCACGATCCGCGCGCGATGCACGTCATGATCGAGGCGAAGAAGCTGGCGTATGCCGACATGCTTGCCTACGTCGCCGACCCGAAGTTCAGCAAAGTCCCCGTAACGCAGATGTTGTCGCGTGAGCATGCGTCCGCGCGAGCGGCGAAGCTCGATCTGGGGAAGGCCGCCTGCGACGTGATGCCGGCGCAGATTGCGCCGCTCGAAGATGCGCACGGGGGAGACACGATCTACCTCAGCGTCATCGACGCCGCGGGGAACATCGTGTCGTTCATCCAGAGCAACTATTCGGCGTTCGGCTCGGGGCTGGTGCCGGCGAAAATGGGCTTCCCGCTGCACAATCGCGGGGCGTTGTTCACGCTCGATGCCAACCACCCCAACGTTCTGGCGCCACGCAAGCGTCCGCTCCACACGATCATTCCGGCCTTCATGGAGAAGGACGGCGTACGAATCGGGTTCGGCATCATGGGCGGCTGGACGCAGTCGCAAGCCCACGCCCAATTCGTGTCCAACATCGCCGACTACGGCATGACGATTCAGCAGGCTCTCGAAGCCGGCCGATTCGTCAAGAACTCGTTCCGTGGCTGCGACGTGTCGATCGAAGCGCTGGTGCCGGAGTCAGTCCGGAACGCGCTCAAGGCACTGGGCCACGAGGTGCGCGTCGTCGAGCTGCGGACGGACACGTTCGGCCGGGGCCAGGCGGTGATGTCGCTGCCTAACGGAGTGCACTTTGGGGCCTCGGAGCCGCGGCATGATGGAGCAGCAATTCCGCAGGGGGCGAAGCGGAACTAGGGTGGAAGGGTGGAAGGGTGCGAGGGTGGAAGGCCGTGCCGACTTGCTCCCTACGACCCTGCCACCCTTCCACCCTCCCACCCTAAAAGAACCTCGGATTCACCACGTTGTTAAAGATTGATCCGAAGGTGTAAGTGAACCCGAAAAACGCGTTGTACTCATACCCCGTGAGCAACGCGCGACGCCGCAACAACACGTCCGCCTGATCGCGCTCACCCTTCGGCAGGTACACCTGGTCGTGGATCCAGCTGTACCCGCCACCGAAGCGAACGCTGAATCCGCGGAAGAGCCGCACGTTGATGTTGCCGGAGAGTTCGGTGCTCCTTTTTGAGGCGTCGCTGAGGTACCCACGGTGCTCGAGTCGTACGTTGCTCTGCCCCCACGGCTGGCGCGTGGCGTATTCGACCGCCGTGAGGTACATCGGAAACGTTTCGCGAAGCTTGCCGAAAATCGTGGTGTCGGCGTACACGAACGCGTCGACGCCCACGCCGAGTTGTAGCGCGAGATAGCGCCGCGTTGCCTCAGCGTAATTGAATACGTTGTACTCGAGCGCGGGCATGAACTCGAACCGTCGCTTCTGGTTCCGGAACGTCTGGGACCCGACCGCACTTCGAAAGCCGGTCGACAGGTGGTTGCCGAGACTCTTGACGACGATCAGTTCGTTGCCCCAGCTACGCTGTCGATCGTAGATGGTGTCTGCATCCACCACCGTCCCCAGGCTGTCAAAGTCTTCGTCGATCGCGCGTTCGCTCGAGTAGTCATAACTCGAACTCAGCTCCACCTTCCATTCGGCGGTCGTGCGGTTGGCATTGAATTCCCCGTTGATTTCGCGATTGCGGTAGTTCTGCTCGCCACCCAGATCGGCGCTCATATCGAGCTCGAAGACCCAGGCTTTCCAGGGGTCCCTCGACGGCGGCGTCTGGCCGCCAGGCGCATCGCTGGCAACACCCGGCCTCGTTATGCGAAGGGAAAGGGCGCCCGGCATTCGGGCCAGGAACGGCACCAGCCCCAGTGCCAGTGTGCGTGTGAGCCCCTGCCGTTCCTCGTCGTTCGTTGTCGTGGCGTTGGTCGTGTATCGCAACGTGTCGCTTCGTCCGGCGAACTGACGCTGGCCGATGAACGCGAAGGTGAACTGGTCCCCGCCCCCACCGGCGTCCTGTGACGTGACTAACACATGGACATCTGCCGCGGTGCGATCGCGCACCCAGTTCACGAAGGCAATCTCGGTGCGGACGTATTCGCTGTTGCAATCGTCGCAGTCGAGAAAGACAGACAGCGTGCCCAGCTGCGCGGGAGCGGCCGCTGTGCCCTGCGCCCGTGACACGCCCGACGTAATCGGTAGGAACGACAAGGCCAACAGCAGTCGACGCAAGGTCATCTGAAGAACCGGGTCGAGGGTCGAGAGTCAGTTAGTGCTACTCCAGTAGCATTGTGCTACTAGAGTAGCATACGCTGGGTGGCAGGGTCAAGGGTAGACAATCAGATGGGTACGGGGGTTTCGACTGCACACAAAACTCTCAGCTTCCCTCGACCCTCGACCCTCGACGGTTCAGTACCGATTCATGATAGCGGTCGTAAGCGCCTGCAATCGATCGGGCGACCCGACAAAGAGATTCGGCGGCACCGCGCGGTACTGAAGAATCTCGGCGTAGATCTGCGCCTGCTCGTACTTGTTCACGCCCAGCCCGGCCAGGTACTGCAGTCGCAGGTTGCGATCGTAATTCACCTGCGCATCGGCGAGCCACGGTTGGAGCTGCGGACCCTGCGCGGCAAATGTCGACAGCAGGTCGAGGCCGTTGTAGAAACCAATCTCCGAGAGGGACTGGGCCACGGTCGCGAATCGCGGATCCGCCAACCGCTGCTCGATGCGATCGACGTCGATCTTCGCGTCGCCGTTCTGGCCGAGCAGCACGACGTCGTAGCCACCACCCTGGTGCGTGTTCCCGAAGATCATGCCGTTCGGGAAAACCTCGAGGAACGTGGCGATCTCGCTCTTCACCGCTTGCGTGCCGCTTTCATACAGCTGCACGAAGACGGTGATCACACCGCCGGGATTCAGGTGGTCCTTGATGACCTGGAAAAACTCCTTGGTATAGAGCGTGGCCGCGCCCTTGACCCACGGATCGAACGGATCGGATGTGATCGCGTCGAACTTCCGATGACTCGTCAGGAGGTAGTGACGCGCGTCGTCGATCTGGACGTGAACCTTCGGGTTCCGCACCACGTCGTAGTTGTGCTCGGAGAAGTAGGTCGACACGACCTCCGGCACCAAAGGCTCGATCTCGGCGATGACCACGCTGTCGACGATCGGGCTGATGCTCACCGCACCGGCGGTCACGCCGGCGCCGCACCCGATGACGAGTACGCTGCGCGGGTTTTCGGGTACCAGCGTCGTGAGGTGGCCGAGCATCCGCTGCAGGCGCATGTCCTGCGGGAGGCTCGACGCCTGCACCTTGCCGGCATTGTGGTAGTTGAGCGCACCGCTGGCCTCGCGTGACACCGCCATCGACGAGTTCATGCCCTCGCCGACGTAGATGAACTCTCCGTGACTGCCGCGCCACGTCACCGCATAACGACCGTAGGCGACCAGCAGTGCCGGAACCGGTGGGACCGACGCGAACAACAGCGCGGTCAGCGCGATCGCGAGCATCCCGAACAGGCCGCCACGCGGTGAGAACTGGAGCCGTCCCGACTCGCGTGACAGTTCGATGGTAAACATCAGGAGGGCGCTGACGGCGGCGAGGACCATCAGGGCGCGCTGACTCCCTTGCGTCCCGAGCTGGGCCAGCGCGACCAGGCTGGCGAGCATGGCGCCGACGATGGCGCCGACCGTGTTGGCGGCATACACCGAGCCGACCAGCCGACCCGGATCCTGGTCCTTCTGCGCGATGGCGGCGAGCGCCAGCGGGAAGCTCATCCCCCAGAGCACCGCCCCGGGCAACACTACCCACAAGGCGCGAATGAGGTCGATCTGGAACGTCGCCATCGAATCCGGCGCCAACGCGGGATTGATCGGCCAGTTAGGCAGCGCCGTCGTTTGTGAATACGCGGCCCAGGCCAGTGCCACCACGAGCAGCAGCTGGCAGGTGCCGAGGGCGTTGCGGGGATTCTTCACGGTTTTCGCCAGCGCCGCCCCGGCGCTGCTGCCGATGCCGAGCCCGGTCAGAAACGCCGCCAGGATGAGCGAAAAGGTGTAGACCGTTCCGCCTAACAATAGTGTCAGCAGGCGCGTCCAGATGACTTCCGCGCCTAACGCCGTCATGCCCGAGAGGGCAATGGTGGCGTACACCGGCCAGGAGCCCCTGGGAATGGCTACCGTCGCCGCCCCGCCGTCACTGACGGGCGGCGTGTAGCGGGATCCCCTGGCGTAGAGGAACGCCAGGCCGGCGACCCCGAAGTTGATGGCGGCCGCGACGAACGTGGCGAACGTGACGTCGTGATCCCGCAGCAGGTAGAAGCCGGCCAGCAACGTCCCGCAGACCGCCCCGACGATATTCCCGCCGTAGAAGAACCCGAGCCACGACACGCCGGTGGGTGTGGCCGACACATAACGAGCAATGGCCGGCAGCGTGGCGCCCATGAGGAGCGTCGGCGGCAGGAGGCACAGCGCGGCAATCAGGCCGCGCACGAGTAATCCGCTGAATCCCGGACCGCCGATGGTGGTGTACAGGCCGCCGGCATACGGCAGCACAAACAGGATGAGGAGCCCCATGATCCCGATGCCGGCCTCGAGCTGCGCGTACACCAGGACCGGGTGACGCGAGGTCGACACGAACCGCGGCAGCAACAGCGAGCCGAGGCACATGCCGCCCATGAAGGTGCCGAGCAGGACGCCTAACGAGATGGCGCTGGAGCCGAGGCTCAGCGAGAGCATCTGGAACCAGACGATCTCGTAGATGAGGGCCGCGCACCCGCTCCCGATGAACAGCAGGATGAGGGCAGGCAGAAACGGCGCGGTTGTTCCGGCCGGAGCAGCGGGCTGACTGGAGGCGGTAGCCATTGAGGACGTTGAAAAGACGGGGGAATATGGTTCGCGGGACGGGGCTGGCACAGTGCCGCCCGAGCGTCTGTCGCGGGACTTACGTCGTGATGCCGCATAGCGTTGTGCTGTTGCGGCTGATTCCCCGTGATACGCCTGCGACGACTACTCCAGGGCCGATTCCAGCGCGTCGATCAAGTCGGGAACGGCGACCGGCTTACGCAGGATGCGAACGACGCCCTGCCCCGGCGTCAGCGCCAGTGCTTCCGGTGGTGCATACGCCGTCATCAGTACCGACTTCGCCTTCGGGTGGAGCACGCGAATGGCGTTCCAGGCGTCCACGCCGTTCAGCCTTGGCATCCGCACGTCCATGAGAAAGAGGTCGATATCGTCGTTCCGGCTCAATGACACCGCGCCCTCACCATCGTATGAGGGCACCGCTTCCCATCCGTGCAACTCGAGGATGTCGCAGAGGCTTCGCACCATATCGCGATCGTCGTCGACAACCGCCACGCGTTTCCTGCCGCTCACTGGGAGTCACCGGTTGGCAGGTCCAGCGAGAATACGGCCCCGCCGCCCGAGTGATTCTTGACGGACAAGCTTCCGCGATTGGCCGTGGCGAGCGTTCTCGACACCGAAAGCCCCAACCCGATGCCACGGGCCTTCGTGGTGTACAGTGGTTCAAAAATCTTCTCGAGAAGATCGGTCGGGACACCCGGTCCCGTATCACGCACGTGGATGTGCACGCGACCGTCGCCGTTATTCGCGCGCACGCTCAACACGCCGGGCTGGTTGTCCATCGCCTGGGTCGCGTTGGTGAAGAGGTTGACGAGGATCTGCCCGACCTGGTCCGGGTCGACATGAATCTCCGGCATGTCCTCCTCCACGACGAACTCGACGTGAACGTTCGTCGGGATGTTCACCCGGGTGAGCTGCTCGGTGAGGAGCGATCGCACGTCGGTGCGACGTCGCTGCGGCGATTGGTTCCGCGCGGAATCGAGCAGGTCCGCCACGATGCGTTCCGACAACTTGATCTGAGCGCTCAGGAGCTGCAGGTAATGTTTTGCTTTCAGCGTCGGCGACTCGATGGTCCGTTCCAGGATGTAGACCGCGTTGGCCATCACGCCGAGCGGATTTCGCAACTCGTGGCCGACGCTGCTCGCCAGCTGACCAATGGTCGCCAGCTTTTCCTTGCGCAGCAGCTCATCCTGGGTTTCGCGCAGCTGCGTTACCGCAGTCTGCAGGTCCGACGTGCGTGCGTCGATGCGCCGTTCGAGGTCATCGCGAGACTCCTGGACCTTGTTGGCCATCGCGCCGAACGAGCGGGCGAGTCGACCGATTTCATCGCGGGCGGCAGTGTCGTGTGGCCGGCGCGTCAGGTCCCCACCGGCGATGAACTCCGCGGTCGTCGTCAGGTCCGCGAGCGGTTTGGTCATGCCGAGACTCAGGAGCGCGCCGGCCAGGATCGCGAGCACGACCACACTGGCTGCAACCAGGAGCGATTGCCACGACAGGACGCGCAGGGGCCGAAGGATGACCGCGTTCGGGTATTCGACGTAGAACGCCCAGGGGGAACCGGGAATGGCCGACGCGGCAACCGTGTTCAGGTTCCGTGCCTCGCGAGCGCTCGTCGAGTCACGAATTACCGGCGGATGGAGGGTGTCTTTCAGTTCGGTGAGCGCGCTGCCATCTGCGTTGCCGATGAGCAATGTCGCGTACGGGCCGATCAGGTCGGAGATCACCCGAAACGATGTCGTGACGCGCGTGACGCGGCGCCACTCCACGAGCTGCCCCACGACGCGACCGCTGTCGCGCACCGGAACCGCAATGATGTATTCGAGCATCCCGTTGACGGCGCGGAACGGATGGACCGTCGCCGAGTCGACAGGTGCCAACCTTTCAACGGGACCTTCGCGCACGAGCTCCGGCGTCACGCCTTCCACGGGCCGGCCCTGCAAGTCGAGCACCGCTACTGTGAGCGGCACCGTGGTATCGTTTCGCAAACTCAAAAGGGCACGCTGCGCGGCGGCGGTGAGCGGCGTGCCGGGGTGTCGCAACGCCTCGATGACCGACGAATCGCCGGCGACCAGTCCTGCCTGACGAGTCAGGTTGGCGATGCCGGTGGAGGCGATACTCGAAACACGCTCCGCCGCGTTGTTCAGTCGCTCGCGCGCCACCTCGATCGCGGAGCGCCGGGCGGCTCCGTAGGCGAGGACGCTCAGCGTCATCACGGCTCCGATCAGAATCAGAGCCATGATGGCCGGAAGTCTCCATCTCAGCGAAAACCGGTCGATCATCGGCGCTGGCAATTATGGCAATCTCATCCTCCCATGCCATTCCCCTTTAGGGGTAGACGCGCCCCCGACGACTCTGGAACCCTGGCCAGACGGAGGATCACTTGCGCCCGGTTGGCAGGGGAAGGATTCTACGTCGCCGCCCGGCATGAAGCCGGTCGCCTCGCCCTGGTTGCCATGACGCCGCGCCTGATCTCCTGTGCCGCCCTAACGGCTTCTCTCGTCGCCTTTCTTGCCGTCCCCGCTCTGGCACAACGGGGGCGCGGTGGAGGCGAAGGGGCCGTTGCAACGGCCCCGCCGTTGCGCTTCCAATGGCTAGGGCCGGAGCCCGCCGGCCGCATCTCCGCCGTTGCCGGCGTCCCAGGCGACACCACCATCTACTATATGGGCGCCGCGTCAGGCGGCATCTGGAAGACGATCGACGGGGCTCGCACCTTCGCACCGATCTTCGACGGGCAGCCCGTCCAGGCGATCGGTTCGCTGGCGGTGGCGCCCTCGAATCCGCGCATCGTGTGGGCCGGCACGGGTGAAGCCTGGGCCATCCGCGACAGCGACGTGATGGGCGATGGGATCTACAAGTCCACGGACGCGGGAGCGACATGGCGTCATATGGGCCTGGCCGAAACCGGCCGCATCGGCCGGATCATCGTGCATCCGACCAATCCTGACATCGTGTTCGCCTGTGCGCTCGGACGCGCGACAGGGCCCCAGGAGGAGCGAGGCGTCTATCGCACCACGGACGGCGGCGAAAAGTGGACGCGCGTTCTTTTCGTCGACGACAAGACCGGATGCTCCGGTCTCAGCGTCGATGCCAGAGATCCGAAGGTGCTCTTTGCCGCCGCCTGGGAAGTCGTTATGCACACGTGGGCGATGTTCAGCGGCGGCGCCGGGAGCGGCGTCTACGTGTCGAAAGACACGGGCTCGACGTGGACGCGATTGGCCAATGGTCTCCCGAACGCTCCGGTCGGAAAGATCGACGTCGCCGTCGCGCCGTCGAATTCGAAGCGCGTGTACGCCTTGATCCAGACGGCAAGCCAGGGCTCCCTCTGGCGCTCGGACGACGGCGGCGACAAGTGGAAGGTCGTGAGCTGGGACCGCCGCCTCATCGGACGCGCTGGTTACTACATCCGCATCGAGGTGAATCCGCAGAATGACCTCGAGGTCATCATCGCGAACAGCTCGCTGCATCGTTCACTGGACGGCGGCGAGACGTTCCCGATCACCGGCGGCGGATGTGGTGACTGCCACGACATCTGGATGGACCGGAACAACCCCGCACACTGGGTCGTGACCGGCGACGCCGGCGCGGGATACACGCGGAACCACGGCCAGACGTACGCGACGCTCACGTTGCCCATTGGCCAGATGTACCACGTCGCGGTGGACGACCAGGTGCCGTATTGGGTCTACAGCAACCGGCAGGACGACGGCACCATGCGCGGGCCGAACAACGCGCCGTACACACCGGCCAACGTTCCGTCGTTAGGTCGCGGTGGGGGTGGTGGGGGTGGTGGGCGCGGTGGTGGAGCCCCAGCCGGTCCCGGTTGGAACACCAGCATCGGCGGCTGCGAGTCGGGATTTACGCTGCCCACACCCGGCAACCCCGACGTCATCTGGGCGACGTGTTACGGTAATACCGTCACTCGTTATGAAGCGAAAACCGGTCGTGCACGGTCGGTGAGCCCCTGGCGCCACACGCTCGACTCCGATCCCGTGGACTTGAAGTACCGCTGCCACTGGACGCCGCCATTGGCCCTCGATCCGTTCGACCCGAAGACGGTCTACTATGGCTGCCAGGTGATCTTCAAGACGTCAAACGATGGTCAGTCGTGGACGGTGATCAGTCCCGACCTCTCGACCAAAGATCCGTCGCGGGTCGCCGTCTCCGGTGGCGTCGTTGGCGACAACCTCGGCCAGTTTTATGGGGAGGTTGTGTTTGCCATCGCGCCCTCCTCGATCCAGCGTGGCCTGATCTGGGCCGGCACGAACGACGGCAAGGTGTGGAACACGCGTGACGGCGGCGCAACGTGGAATGACCTGACGAAAAACATCGCCGGCCTGACAGCCTGGGGAACCGTCAGGCGCATCGAGCCATCGCGTTTCGACGCGGGCACGGCGTACCTCGCGGTCGACTTGCATCTGATGGATGACCGCAAGCCCTATCTCTACAAGACCACGGACTTCGGTCGCACGTGGACGCGGATCAGCGACGCCCTGCCGACCGGTCATCCGCTCGACTACGTGATGACGGTGGCCGAAAACCCGCACCGGAAAGGCATGATCTTCGTCGGGACCGGGCACGGATTCTTCTACTCACTCGACGACGGCAAGGCGTACACGCGTTTCTCGGAAGGCCTGCCGACGGCGCCGGTGACCTGGATCGCGACGCCCAAGGTCTCGCACGATGTCGTCGTGTCGACGTACGGACGGGGGCTCTTCGTGCTCCGCGACATCACGACGCTGGAGCAATCGGATAAGGTGGCGGCGGACGCCGACGTGGCGACGTACGAGCCCCAGCCCGCGTACCGCATGGCACGCACTGGCAGCGCGGATTTCAACGTCAGGCTCAAGGCGGCGCCGAAGGACAGCGTGAAGCTGGAGATTATCGACTCGTCAGGCGCGGTCGTGCGGACGATGAAGTCGGTCGCGCGCGCGGGCCTCAACCGGATGTCCTGGGACCTGCGCTACGACGGACCAAAGCAGGTGGAGTTGCGGACGACGCCGCCTGACAACCCACGCATCTGGGAAGAAGCGCGGTTCAAGGACCGCAAGACGCGGCCGATCATTCACTGGGGCATCGGGAATCCGCAACGGCTCGGACCACTCGCCGTTCCTGGCCGCTACAGCTACCGCCTGACGATCGATTCGGCGCCACCGCGATCGCAGTCATTCCTCGTGGCGAAAGATCCGGCGCTACCGACCACGGAGGTTGACCTCGCGGCATCGACGCGAGCGCAGGTGCGCGTCCGCGACGCCATGAACGAATCGGTCGACATCATCAACAAGCTGGAAGTGATGCGACGCCAGATCGAGGACACACTCAAGGCCAGGAGCGGCGATGCGGCGCTCGCCGAGCAGCTCAAGACGCTGGATCAGAAGATGCTGGATGTCGAATTGCTGTTACTGTCGAAAACCGACTTGCACAGCGATGACAAGTGGTACGTCGAGAAGTACAAGGTCTACATGAACCTGATCTGGCTGTCCGGCGAAATCGGCACCGGCGCTGGCGACGTGGCTGGTGGCGCTGAATTCCGTCCGACCGATGCGTCGATGCAGACACTGACGGAGCTGGAGCGCGATCTCTCCGCGGCGCGTCTGGCGTATCAGAAGTTGCTCGAGACGGACGTGAAGGCATTCAATGAACTGATGGGCGCGCGCATGAAGGTGATTATGAACTAGGCTCGAAGCTCGAGGCTTGAGCCTTGAGGGAATGACTACAGGGGGCCGCTCACGCGACCCCCTGTTTGTTGACGCCACTCGAGTCTCGGGCTTCCAGCTCGGTCTGAACCGTAGTCATCAATGAGTGATGTGAAACTGCTTGTTGTGGCGTACTCAAGGCTGAGCTAACGTTGCCCAAAGCGGCCGTAAGATAAGCCCGCAAAAGCCTCAGTTACGCGACGGTGTCGTCAGAGGGCGGGCGCGTTCTCCGCGGTCCCTCGACAGGAGGACCCATGTTGAGTCGTCAGCCAGTGCGCGACGGCATCGTGGCCGGTTTGCTCGGTGCCATCAGCGTAGCCGCCTGGTTCTTCCTCCTCGATGCGGTGGCGGGCCGCCCCTTCTTTACTCCGGCGGTGTTAGGGGCTGCCGTCGTCCGGCTTTTCGGCGGTGGATTTGGCGGACTTGGGCTCGCGACTCACGTCGTGATCTACACCGTCGTGCACGTCGCCGCCTTTGTCGCGCTCGGAATCACGGCAACGGTCGCGTCCAACGCGCTGGAATTGGAACGCAGGCCCCGCGGAATCGCCCTGTTTCTGGCGTTGTTCGCGGTGCTCGAAGCGGCGTACCTGGTCGTCGTCGGAGTTGCCGCCGCGTCGGAGCTTTTTGGCCTGTACGCGTGGTGGCAATTCGGGATCGCGAACCTCATCGCGGCGCTCTTGATGGGACGGTACATCTGGCGTTCCCACCATGCCAAGGAGTTCTGGCAACCGCGGACCCTGCACGAAGAGAAAACGTAGCCATTGCCAACCGGGGCATGGTCCGCGTGGACTCGCGCCCGCGTGTTCACAGTACCGCCGTCACCACATCATCTTCGTCGCGCACGCGAAGTGTGAGCATCGCAGCCACAATCAGCGACGCCCCGCCGATCACCAGCGCATAAATCGCTTCGCCGTTGAAGAATCGGCCGATGATGAAGCCCAGCACGGCGGCCGCAACGATCTGTGGGATCACGATGAAGAAATTGAACACGCCCATGTAGTAACCCATCTTCGAGGGCGGAAGTGCTCCCGTCAGGATCGCGTATGGCATCGACAGGATGCTCGCCCAGGCGATGCCGACGCCGACCATCGACGCCAGGAAAAATTTCGGATCCTTCAACAGCAGGATCGAGAGGAGCCCGGCAGCACCGCACACCAGGCAAATCGCGTGCGCCACTCGTCGACTCGATTTCCTTGCCAGGATTGGGATGGCGAACGCGGCCAGTGCCGCAACGCCATTGTAAGCCGCGAACCCCACACCGACCCAATTGGCCCCTTCATTATAGAGTGACGACGTGGTGTCCGTGGTACCGTAGATGTGGCTGGTGACCGCCGCGGTCGTGTAGATCCACATCGCGAATAGGGCAAACCAGGAGAAGAACTGCACCCAGGCCAGCTGCCTCATCGTAGTCGGCATGTCCTGAAGGTCGTTCAGGATTGCGACGAAGCTGTTCTGGTAACGGCCGGCACGCTGCAACAATCCACCGCCGATCAGTAAAAGCCCCAGCACCAGGATCATTCCCGACAGGATCATGACCTGCGTGACGCGTGCCACGGCGAGCCACAGTGTGAGCAACGCTCCTACAACAACCAGGATCCCGCCGAATCGAATCTGACGCGCCCCATTGCTTGCGTACTCCTCGGCCGTCCGTGATTCTCGCGCTCGCTTCTCCTGCGCCTGGTTCTCCACGAAACTGGACATCTCGTCAGGCGAATATTCCCTCGACTTGATCACCGTCCAGATCACGGCCACCAGGAATACGACAGCGCCACCGTAGAACGATAGCCGAACGGAATCCGGGATCACGCCTGGCGCGGCCTCGTTGGCTACGCCGAATTGCGTGAGCAGCCACGGCAACATCGACGCCACCACGGCCCCGGTTCCGATGAAGAAGCTCTGCATCGCGAAGCCCATCGTGCGCTGATCCGAGCGGAGGTTGTCCCCGACGAATGCGCGGAAGGGCTCCATGGCGATGTTGATCGACGCGTCCATGATCCAGAGCATGCCGGCCGCGATCCAGAGGACCGGAGAGTTCGGCATGGCAATCAACGCCAGCGAGGCCAGAATCGCACCGCCCAGGAAATACGGACGTCGTCGCCCCAGGCGGTTCCAGGTGCGGT
>Ga0070698_100000561_pt1 | contig 39871 bp, 38 predicted proteins | sample KBSK1502metaG_FD_65477 | JGI IMG/M metagenome (GOLD analysis project Ga0070698, IMG submission 65477) | Corn, switchgrass and miscanthus rhizosphere microbial communities from Kellogg Biological Station, Michigan, USA - KBS K1-50-2 metaG | ecosystem: Host-associated > Plants > Roots >...
GGATGAACCATAGAGAGCCTCCTGTCGGTCGGGTTGGTTGCACATCCCAAACCGAACAGAGGGGCTCTCTGCTGTCAATCAGTTGTCAACAACCTACGTGGGAACCACACCTAGGCTGCGCTGAAGAGGCCGCCGTCGAAGGATTCGGTCTCGGGTTCGACCGACGGGCCGCGACGCTCGGTGAAGAGCGCCTCTTCCACCGCAAACAGCGCGTCCATCAGCTTGGCGATGCCAACCTTGACCTTGATGTTGGCCAGCTGCTCGGGGATCGACCGAATCGGCCCCACCAGCGCCAGGATCTCTTCGAGGCGCGGTTCATACGAAATCGGGACCCGCTTCATCCCCTTCAGATTCAGCTCCTCCAGCTCCTGCAGCAAATGGTCGATCAGCTGAACCGGGCGCCGTACCCGGTCCTGGCGGGCCTTCAAGTCGCGGTACTGCCGCTCGGCGTCCCGGATGTTCGCATTAGTTTGGGCAAGCAATCCTGTCATCAACGAACCCTCTTTTCACGCGGCCGGAATCACTTCTCTACGCTCGCAAACCGAATCGATCCGGCATTTATTCCCGCCGGGCCGGATGAGTTTTTGGTCGATCGCCCTGAAGTCGGGCCGTAGACTTTCGGTGAAATGCCGCTGCTTCGTTCGGACCGTCTGAGCCTGGTCTATGGCGCGATGGAGGTGGTTGCGGATCTGACCTTCCAGGTGGAGCCACGGCAGCGGCTGGGCATCGTGGGGGCCAACGGCAGTGGCAAGTCGAGCCTGTTGAAGGCGATCTCCGGGGAGGTGACCCCGGCCGCTGGCTCCGTGACGCTTGCACCCCGAACCCGCACCGCCTACCTGGCGCAAGAGTTGCAAGCCAGTCCACATGAAAGTGTATACGCGGATGCGCTACACAGCCGGCCGGACATCATCGGCTTGCGAGAGCGGCTGACGGGACTGGAGGCGTCCTTGGCCGGCGCCGCCAATGCCGAACTCGGGACGCTCGTCGAGGAATACGGCGAGGTCCAGCACGAGTACGAGCGGCTCGACGGCTACGCCTACGACAACCGCGTCGCCGAGGTGCTCCACGGGGTCGGCCTTACGGAGGCCGATCAGCAACTCCCACCAGGTGCGCTGAGCGGCGGGCAGCGGCGCCGGCTGGCATTGGCCCGATTGCTGCTCCAGGATGCCGACCTGCTCCTCCTCGACGAACCCACCAATCATCTGGACCTCGAAGCCATCGAGTGGCTGGAAGGCTTCCTGCGGCTCTCTCGCGCCGGCATGCTAATCGTGTCGCACGATCGCCGTTTCCTCGAGCACACGGCGGACGACATCCTCGAGCTGCAGGCGGGGGCCGGCGAATGGTATCCGGGCAACTACCGTCAGTACATCCGATTGCGCCGCGAGCGGCGCGCGGTTCGACAGAAGGAGTATGAGGCGCAGCAGGAATACATCGCACGCACCGAAGAGTTCATCCGTCGGTACAAGGCCGGGCAGCGCGCCCGTGAAGCGCGCGGCCGCCAGACCAAGCTCGACCGGCTGGAGCGGGTTGCGCCACCGGCCGACGACCAGCAGATCCGTATCCGGCTGCGGGCCTCGAGCACCAGCGAGCTCATCTTTCAAAGCGACGGGCTGCGGCTTTCGTATCCCTCCCCCTCCGGAGGAGGGTCCGGGCCCGCCGGCCCACGCGAGCCGCGCTTTACTGCGATGCGAGCGTTTGAGGCGTCAGGGTGGGAGCTGTCAATGCCGGCCTTCTCGATCACTGCGGGCGAACGGGTTGCCATCGTCGGGCCGAACGGGTCCGGAAAAACCAGTTTGCTGAAGGCACTGCTCGGCGAGCTCCGGCCCCTTTCAGGTCGAGTGAAGATCGGACCACGGGTGACAATGCGCTACTACGACCAGCATCTCGCCGACCTCGATCCAAACAAGACCGTCCTCACCGAGCTGCAGGACGCGTTCGGTCTTCCAGAGGAAACGCTACGAACGTTCCTCGGCCGCCTCCTCTTCAGCGGTGATGACGCCTTCAAAACGATTCGATCGTTGAGTGGCGGTGAGAAGAGCCGGGTGGCGCTGGCCAAATTGATGCTCGACGATGCGGGCCTGCTGTTGCTCGACGAGCCAACCAACCACCTCGACATTCCGGCCCAGGAAATGCTCGAGGAGGCCCTCCAGGATTTCGAAGGCACCATCGTCTTCGTCTCTCACGACCGGTATTTCATCGACGACATCGCGACCCGACTCTGGGTGGTCGAGGAAGGCAAGGTCACGATGCACCTGGGCAACTACAGTGATCTCGAGCGACGCCGACAGCGCGCCGCCCGACCGGCCGCCATCCGGGACGCAGGCGCCCCGAGCCGGCGGCAACGTCCGAAGACGCCGGCCGCCTCCACGGCCGCGTACGCGGTCGACGTCGTCGAGGACCGCATCGTTCAGCTCGAAGCGGAGGTTGCGAGGATCGAGGAGCAATTGGCCGATCATCAGACCTACGACGACCCGGCCCGGGTTGCAGAGCTGGCGCGGGCGCACGATGACGCTTCAGGCCGGTTGCGAGCGCTCTACCAGGAGTGGGAGCAAGCCGCCGGCGGATAGACCGGCGTCTGAGCCGGTCCGCTGTGCCACTCGCCCCGGTGGCGAGCCACGACCGCGCGCTCCTCGTGCCCGCGCTCTCGATTGCGTACGCGATCGCGTTCGCTGCCGCGCTGCTCGCCATCGATCAACTCGCCGAGTACATGCCGGGGTCCTGGTTCGAGGTGCTGGGCGCCGCGGTACTGGTCCTGTGCGTGCTGACCGTGGGGCTGCTGCTCCGGAACGGCTGGCGCCGCCATCGTGAGGGACTCGACCGCCGCGGCCTGCTCTGGCTCAGTGGCGCGGTCGCCGCCGCCGTCCTCGGGATCGTCGCCATCGTGGGCCTGGTTGAAAACGCCCAGATCGCCTCCGTGATCAGCGGTGCCGACGTCCGCCTGACCAGGCCGGTCATCGAGTCGCTACCGAGGCCGCCGGGGACGACCCTGGTCGATGAGCAGCCCGGTCTCGCCGAGACCGAGAGCATCTCAGAAGATTTCACCGCGAGGGACCTCAAGAGCATCGTCCCTTTCTACGAGGCTGAGCTGGTCAAGAATGGGTGGGTCGAGGACAAGACCTCCGCGACGACGCCCATCGTGCGCTTCATGAGGGGCCCGTACGTCCTCTCAGTCGCGATCGATGAGCCCTCGAGTGGCTACACCCTGACCGTCGACCGGGTGCTGATCTCTCCCCCGGCGTCGCCAAGCGTCAGCCCATAGCGCCCTTGGGCGTGGCGCACAAAAAGGGGCCGCCGAACTCGTCTGTCCGGCCCGATGACGGCCGGCCGGCACGCCCCCTAGGATCGAGACAGTCGGATCACCGTGTTCAACGGAGGGAATTTACTTATGGCGATCGACCAGGGTGTGCGCTCGAAAAAGGAAACCAGGGCGGACGCCCAATCCGTCATCGATCTGGCCCACAAGCAGGGGCTGAAGATCGTCGACCTCAAGTTCATCGACTTGATCGGGACCTGGCAGCACTTCTCGATTCCGGTCCAGGAGCTGACCAACGGCCTCTTCAGCGAGGGCATCGGCTTTGATGGCTCGAGCATTCGCGGCTTCCAGCACATCCATGAGAGCGACATGCTGCTGGTCCCGGACCCGTCCACGGCGATCGTCGACCCGGTGCTGCGGGTGCCGACGCTGACCATCAACTGCGACGTGATCGACCCGATCACGCGCCAGCCGTACTCCCGCGATCCTCGCTACGTCGGCAAGAAGGCGGAGGCGTTCCTGCTGTCGACGGGCATCGCCGACACCAGCTTCTTTGGCCCCGAATGTGAGTTCTACATCTTCAACAGCATGCGGTTCGACCAGAACCAGTTCTCCGGCATGTACGAGATCGATTCGGTCGAGGGTGTTTGGAACTCCGGCAAGAATTCCGAGCCGAACCAGGCCTACCGTCCGCGTTACAAGGAAGGCTATTTCCCGGTGCCGCCGACCGATAAGCTGCAGGACCTTCGCTCCCAGATCGTCCTCAAGCTGATCGAGGCGGGGGTCGACGTCGAGGTTCATCACCACGAGGTCGGGACCGCGGGCCAGACCGAAATCGACATGCGCTTCGACACGCTCGTCAACATGGCCGACAAAGTGATGATGTACAAGTACGTCGTCAAGAACGTCTGCGCCCAGAACGGGTTCGTGGCGACGTTTATGCCCAAGCCCCTCTTCATGGACAACGGGTCGGGCATGCACACGCATCAGAGCCTCTGGAAGGACGGCGTGCCCCTCTTCTACGACAAGGCCGGCTATGCGAGCATCAGCGAGATGTGTCGCTGGTATATCGGCGGCCTGCTCAAGCACGCGCCGTCGCTGCTCGCCTTCGCCGCCCCGACCACCAACTCGTACCGCCGGCTGGTGCCTGGATACGAGGCACCGATCAACCTGATCTATTCCAAGCGCAACCGCAGCGCCTGCGTGCGGATCCCGATGTATTTCGACGACCCCAAGCAGAAGCGGCTCGAGTTTCGGACCCCGGACCCGTCCTGCAACCCGTATCTCTCCTTCGCCGCCTGCCTGATGGCCGGCCTGGACGGGGTCATCAACAAGATCGAGCCGCCCAAGCCGATCGACGAGGATCTCTACGAGCTGGAACCGGAGCTGAAGCGGCAGGTCAAGAGCACGCCCGGCTCGCTGCTCGAAGTCCTGGACGCGCTGGAGATCGATAACGATTACCTCACCCGCGGTGGCGTCTTCACCAGCGACCTGATCGAAACCTGGATCGACTACAAGCGCGTCCGGGAGTACGACCAGGTGGCCCTGAGGCCGCATCCATGGGAGTTTTACCTCTACCACGACATTTAGTTCGTCGCTCGACTCGTTGTGCGCCGTTCGTCGTTGTGGCGGCTGCCACTCGCCCTGGTAGTCGCCACTGACGTCTTCCCATCCCGCAACCTGACCAATCGAGGAGGAGCACCGTATGGACGACTCGCTGGAACGCGATAAGCCCTGGCGACCTGCTGATCACCCGCGTCCCGGCCCGTCCTGGGACCAGGGCGATCCTCCGACTGCGTCCGAGGACAAAGGAGTGCCAGACGGCGAAGACTGAGGCGGTCGCCGGTCGTGCCGCGAGCCTGACGGTCGAGCGCGCGCTCGAGCGGCTGTCGGAACGCGGCATCCGCTTCCTGGACCTGCGTTTCGTCGATGTGCTCGGCACGGTCAAGAGCATCACGATTCCGGCGCAGCGCCTCCCGCACGCGGTGCGCAGCGGCGAATGGTTCGACGGGTCGTCGGTGGAGGGCTTCGCCCGCATCTTCGAGAGCGACATGTTCCTGCGGCCCGACCTGAACACCCTCACGATCGGCGAGGCCGACGGGGTCAAGAGCGCCCAGGTGATCTGCGACCTGCTGACCCCAGACGGCGAACGGTTCGCCGGCGATCCGCGAGGCGTGCTGGCACACGCCCTGGCTGATGCGGCCGCGCTCGGCTTCGACTACGCGGTTGCCACCGAGCTCGAGTTTTTCCTGCTCAACGCCGACCCGGCCGGTGGTGCCGTGCGGCCCGGGCACGACCGAGCCAGTTATTTCGACCATCCGGTCGACACCGGCAGCGAAGTCCGGCAAGAGATCGTCGACGCGCTCGACCGCCTCGGCATCACGATCGACGCCAGTCATCACGAGGTCGCGGCCGGCCAGTATGAGCTCGACCTGGCCTTGAGCAATGCGCTGAAGAGCGCGGATCAGCTGGTGACGCTCAAGCACGCCGTCAAGGCGGTCGCCCAGCACCGTGGGCTGCTGGCCACCTTCATGCCCAAGCCGATCTTCGGCGCGGCCGGCTCGGGGATGCACACCCACCAGGTCCTCACCGAGCTGGGCAAAGACGCGAATGCCTTCTACGATCGCGCCGACCAGTATCACCTCTCGCCGGTGGCGAAGCATTTCATCGCCGGGCAGCTGGCGCATGCCCGGGCCCTTTGCGCGCTGGTTGCCCCACTCGTCAATTCGTACAAGCGATTCGTGCCCGGATTCGAGGCGCCCGTCGCCATCAGCTGGGCGCAGATGAACCGATCCGCGCTGATCCGGGTGCCGAGGGCCGGGAGTGGCGACCGAGCCGCGATCCGGATCGAATTTCGCGCCCCCGACCCATCCTGCAATCCCTACCTCGCGTTTGCCGCGATGTTGCACGCCGGCCTTTCGGGGATTCGGCAGCGACTCACGCTGCCGCCGCCGGTTGAAGAGAATCTCTATGCCTTCGATCCAGAGCGACTGGCGCGGCACCAGCTCGGCCAGCTCCCGAGCTCGCTTGCTGATGCTCTCCGTGACCTCCGCCAGGACGAAGTCCTGCGCGACGCGCTGGGTGTCCACCTCCTGGAGCGTTTTATCGAGGCAAAGGAGATGGAGTGGCAAAACTATGAGAAACAGGTCAGCGTCTGGGAGCTCGACGCCTACCTCGAGACGTACTAGCCGGATTCACGGCCCTCTCCTTCTCTCGGTCGGAGTCGTCCTTATCGCCCTGGCAGGTTTCTACGTGATCGAGGCGTTTGTCGCCTCGAATCCAGTGGTTCGCATCGTGCTGCGCAGCCTGCCCGTTCTCCCCGTCGCCATCTGGACCTTGTGGTTCGATCGATCGCGTCCGTTTGAACGGCAGAAAGCAGCGATTCGGATCGGAGCGAGGGTGGCGCTGCTGGTCCTGGTGATGGCGTTTGCCATCGCGCTGCTCGGCATCGCTCTGAACTGGCTCTACGACCCGGAGCGGGTCATCTGATCGGCTGAACGCCCGCGTTTCAGCGCCTAAAATGACGGCTGATCAGGCGGCAACCGGCGATAAGGAGGTCAGCTGATGGCACACCATCTGAAGGATCTGACGATCGAACTCGACGAGAAGGTCGGCACCGTCGCGGCCGCGGCCGAAGCGCTCGGCAAGGCGGGCGTCAACATCGAGGGCATCTGCGGCTTCGTGGTCGGTGGGAAGGGCGTTGGCCACGTCCTGGTGGAGGATCCGGCCAAGGCGCGCCAGGCGTTGCAAAGCGCCGGCGCCCGCGTGACCGGCGAGCAAGACGCCCTGGTCCTGGACATCGAGGACAAGCCCGGCGCGCTCGGCAAGGTGACCCGCAAGATCGCCGACGCCGGCGTCAGCCTGAACGCGGTCTACCTGGCGACAAAGACCCGGATCGTGATCGGTGCCCGCGACCTCGAGAAGGCGCGCGCCGCGGTCGGGGAAGGCGCCGCCAGTCATCGATAGTCTCCACCCGGAAGACAGAGCGCCCGACCAGCGCGATCGAGGCGGTGTTCTCAAGGGGTGAACACCGCCCCGCATGGGTATAGACGAGGTAAGGCACGTCGGGGCGCCTTGACGCCCCCCATCCTCAGGATTGAGCTTGAGTCTGGCCCTTCAAGGTCGATCCCTCAACCGGTCACGGCTTCTGATACGGAGTCGGACAAGGAGAATCACATGTCAGCAGATCAGAACAAAGCGATCTCGCGGCGCGTCCCTATTGACGTATTTTCGCAAGGGCGCCTTGAGGTCGTCGACGAGATCTTCGCCACCGACTTCACAGACCGCAGCACCCGTCCCTCGGGCGTTCCTGCCGGGCGTGAAGGCATCAAGGCGATCGCCTCGGCGCTGCGCAAAGGATTTCCGGACCTGACGTACAAAGTCGATCTTCAGATCGCAGAGGGTGACTTTGTCGCTGGCTATGTGACCGTCAGCGGGACCCACAAGGGTGAGGTGTTCGGGATGCCCGCCACCGGGAAGCACGCGGAGTGGACGGAGTCGCATATCGTGAAGCTGGTCAACGGCAAGATCACCGAGCACTGGGGAGTCATCGATCAGCTGGGGATGCTTCGGCAGCTCGGGTTGGCCGCGACTCCCGAAGCGGTGCCGGCCGGCCGCTAGCGACACCGATTCGCGAAAGAGAGGCGGTCGAGAGGCCGCCTCTCTCAGGCACACTGTGCCGCAACTCTGGAAACCAGGAGATGCAGATTGAGCGCTGATTGCCGTCCGCCGTCAGCCTGAACGCGGTCTATCTGGCCACGAAGACCCGCATTGTCGTGTTCCCCGACCTCGAGTGCACCATGCAGGTGATGCGAGACTGAGCCGTAGTCAGGCTTCGCCACGCCGAGCCCAACCCTGCAGCACCCGGCGGACGGCCCAGCCAGCGACGGAGTTGGCCAACAGGCCGAGCCGGTCGGGAATCCACGAGATATAGACCGAACTGTGGTTCCCCTCCACGGCATTCGCGACTCGGCGGGCAACCTTCTCCGCCGGGACCGGCGGCACGCGCTGATGCCCGAGGCGTCCGCGGAGCCCGAGGCGGTTCTCACCGAAGGCTGAGCGTGTGGTCCCCGGGAACACGTTCATGACCTTGATGCCGCGATGCGCCTCCTCCATCCGTAGCGCGTCGCCGATAGCGGTCAGCGCGAACTTGCTCGCCGAGTAGTAGCCGATCCGCGGGATCACGATCCGCCCCGCTATCGAGGAGATGTTGATGATCAGGCCCCCCTGTTGTGCCCGCATCGTCGGAACCACCGCCCGGATCGCGGCGGCTGCCGCCAGGACGTTGAGGCGGAACAATGCCTCGACGTCGGCTGCCGAGGCGTCGCCAATCGAGGCCTGCATGCCAACGCCGGCATTGTTGACCAGGACGTCGATGCCGCCGAGCTGCCGGATCGTCTCGCTCGCCATCCGTTCGACGGCGCCGTCCCGGGTGACATCGGTCGGAATCACCACCGCCCTGCCACCATTCCTCCGAATCGAGGCCGCCAGCTCGTCGAGCGCTGCCTCCTTCCTCGATGCGAGCGCCAGCAGGGCGCCACGACGGGCAAACTCCAGCGCGATCGCCCGCCCGATCCCGCTCGAGGCGCCGGTCACGATGACGCGCGCGTGCTTCAGCCGCACGTGTTAATGCTGGCAGCCGCGACAGAAATCGGTCGCCTCGCCGCGCGCGGTCAGTTCCGAGATCCGATGTCCGCAGCGAGGGCATTTCTCTTTCGCTTTCCCGTGGACCGCCATGAAGCTTCGGTCCTGCCTGTGTGGCTCGTACTTCGGCTGCGCCTTGATGGAATCGATCGCCGACCGCAGGACTTTTCCGGTTGCGGCATGGAGCCTGACGACCTCGTCCGGCTTCAGCGTCGTTCGTTTCCGCAACGGCAGCAATTCCGCCTCGTGAAGGATCTCATCCGAGTAGGCGTTGCCCACCCCGGAGATGAAGGCCTGATTACGCAGAAGGTTCTTGAGTTCGCCGGGGTGACGGCGGATGCGCTGGGTGAATTCGGACTGCCCGACGGTCAGCGCATCCGGGCCAAGCTCGGCCCAGCCGGGGATGGTGGGCAGCGCCCCGGGCGCGACCCAGTAGACGCGACCCATCTTCACCGTGTCGAGGAATCGCAGCTCGTCGCCATCTTCGAGGGTGATGCGAAACACGGTCGCCGCGGCGACTTTCTCGGACTTGGTGGTCCACTGCAACCGCCCGCCCAGCATCGGGTTGATGACCAGGTGTTGGCCGCTAACGTCGAAGATCAAGAACTTCCCTCGGCGCCAGGTCCGCTGGAAGACACCGCCTGTCAACTGCCGGGCGAACTCATCAGGCGGGGTGCGCAGGAGGAAGCTGAGTTTCGGCGAGGTCCAGACCTCCGTGACCCTCTTTCCGTGGAGGCGCGGGCCGAGGTATTCGAGGAGCACCTCGAGCTCGGGCAATTCGGGCATCGCGCCATAGGCTACCGAACACTCCGGCAGATTGCCCGGGGGTAGCATAGTACTTGACAAGACGAGACGTCTCATCTAGCATCGTCTCAACGGCGTCATGGCAGAATCCGGCTCGCGCAAGGAGAGGATCATGCGAGAGGCCACGCGTCTTCTGCGGAGCGGAGAACAGCCTTCGGTAAACGCCATCGCCGAAGCCGCGGGCGTGTCCCGCACCACCCTGTATCGCGTTTTTCCCTCGCGTGCGGCGCTCCTCGAGGCGCTGGAGGTCGAACCCGAGCCCGATACCCCTCATCGCGTCCTGGAGGCGGCCTTGCGGCTGCTTGCCAGCCGATCGCTGGCGGACCTATCCATGGATGAGCTCGCTTCCGAGGCAGCGGTATCGCGGGCCAGTCTCTACCGACTGTTTCCCGGCAAGTCCGCGCTCTTTCGGGCGATCCTCCTCGCCTACTCCCCTTTCGAGCCGGTGATGGCGCTGCTCGCCCGCGCCGGAGACCGCTCACCCGATGAGGTGATCCCCGAAGTCGTGTTGGCAGCCTACCGGACCGTGGCGCGACGCCGCGGCATCGTCCGCACGCTCCTGCTCGAGATCACCTCGATGGCACCCGAGACGCAGCAGGCTTTCGCCGCAACCGGCGCACGTGCCTTTGCGACGCTTGGCGGTTACCTCGCCGCGCAGATGACCGCCGGCCGGCTCCGGCGCATCCACCCGATGCTCGCCGTGCAAAGCCTCGTCGGCGGCGTGGTCCTGCACCTGCTCGCAGAACCGGTCTTCAGCCAGGCGGGCATGGACTCCCCCAGCGGCGAAGAGGCCGCACTTCAACTGGCGCAGGTCTGGCTGCGTGGCATGCATCCGGAGGCGTAAGGCGTGGCCACAGCGCAGCCGTATGCGGTCGAGGTCGAGGACGTCAGGAAGCGATTCGGCGGCCAGCCCGCGCTCGATGGCGTCACGCTGCGGGTCCGCCGCGGCGAAGTCTACGGCATCCTCGGCCCAAATGGCGCGGGCAAGACGACGCTGATCCGCTCCCTGGTGGGACTGGTGGTTCCAGACGGGGGGACCGTCACAGTGCTCGACCAGCGAATGCCGTCCCTGGACATCCTGGCTCGAGTTGGTTACATGACCCAGCAAGCGGCCCTCTATCCCGATCTTTCGGCGTTAGAGAACGTCCGCTTCTTCGCAGAGATCTACGGCGCCCACGACGGCGTACGCGAAGCGCTCGAGTTCGTCGATCTCTGGGATCGCCGCGACTCGGTGGTGAGCAACCTCAGCGGCGGCATGCGGACTCGATGCTCGCTGGCGTGCGCGCTCGTGCACAAACCCGACCTGCTCCTCCTCGACGAACCGACCGTCGGCGTCGATCCCCAGTTGCGCTACCAACTCTGGGATCGCTTCCAGCGGATGGCGCGCGACGGCGCATCGATCCTGGTCTCGAGCCACGTCATGGACGAGGCCGAGCGTTGCGACCGGCTCGGACTGATCCGCTTCGGCCGGTTGCTGGCCGAAGGGACGGTGGCCGAACTGAAATCCAGGGCAGGCGTCGAGCGTCTGGAGGATGCCTTTCTCAAACTCTCGGAGGTGGCAGCATGAGCCGGCGGCGCGTCGCTGCTATCACCCGGCGGCTGCTGCAGCAATTCCGGCGTGACCGTCGGACGCTGGCCCTCCTCTTTCTTGCGCCGCTGCTCATCCTGGGACTGCTCGGCTACCTCCTGCGTGGTGGCGGCAGCGTTCCGATGATGGGCGTCGTCAACCTGGACAGCGGCCCACTGGGCGGCGTGGTGGCCTCCCAGCTCGAGCAATCGACAACGGTCTCCGCCACGACGATGTCACGAGCCGACGCGGAGGCCAAATTACGGAACGGCGACCTCGCCGGATACATCGTGCTGCCGCCAGATTTTTCCGCGCAGGCCCAGCAGGCTCGCATCGTCGCCCCCGAGGTTCGCCTCGAGGGCAGCCAGCCTGGCCTCTCGGCCTCGATCTTGCAGGCGGTCAGCCAGTCGTTTACCGCGCTCGCCGGAACTGCGGGTGTTCATTTCGCGCCGAAGGTGACCTATCTCTATGGCGGACCGAACTTCGACACCCTAGATTACTTTGGCGCCGCCTTCGTCGGCCTCGTCGTGTTCTTCCTGGTCTTCGTGATCACCGCCGTGGCCTTTCTGCGCGAGCGCGGCCAGGGAACGCTCGAGCGGCTGATGGCCAGCCCGCTTCGCCGTCCCGAGATCGTGCTTGGTTACATGCTGGGCTTCACCGTCTTAGCCTTGATCCAGGCCGCCGAAGTGCTCGCCTTCAGCTTGATCGTGCTTCACGTCCGCAACAGCGGCAACGTCGCGCTGATCTTCGTCCTCGAGGCGCTGATGGCGATCGCCGCGGTCAACCTGGGCATCTTCCTCAGCATGTTCGCCCGGACGGAATTCCAGGCGGTGCAATTCATCCCGCTCGTCATCGTGCCACAGGTGTTCCTCGCCGGCATCATTTTCCCCGTCACCACCGAGCCAGGCCCGCTCCAGGTCCTGTCGCACGTGCTGCCGCTGACCTACGCGGTCGAGGGCATGCGTAACATCATGATCAAGGGTGCCGACCTAGGGTGGTCGTCGCTTGAGCTCGACTTCGGCGTGGTGATCGGCTTTGCCGTCCTGGTGATCGTCGCCGGCGCCACGACCCTGCGACGCCAGGTCGCTTGATCTCGACCGCTCCCGAGCCCTGACCGGAATAGACTGACGCGGTGAGGCCCCTCATCTCCGGCGCCCACGTGATCGTCTTCAGCCGCGACGCCGAAGCCGATCGCGTCTTTTTCAAGGAGGTGCTCGGGCTTGATTTCGTGGACTCGGGTGGCGGCTGGCTGATTTTCGCGCTTCCTCCCACAGAGGTCGCGATCCATCCGACCGAGGAAAAGGAGCATCATCAGCTCTACCTGCTGTGCGAGGACATTGAGGCGACCGCCCGGGAACTGGAACGGAAAGGGGTACCGCTCAAGCGCCCATTCGATGAGGCCCGTTGGGGACGCGTGACCGAGATCACCCTGCCCGGCGGTGGGCGCGTCGGGCTCTACCAACCAAAGCATCCCCTCGCTCACGCCAGGGCCGGAGCCAGCGCCGCTCAGCGATAGTTGCGGGAGCTCGGGAAAACGTCTTCATCGGGAAGCGAGGGAGCGGCTTCGACGTGGTCGACCAGCACGCTCAGCACGCCGTCCTGTTTCTGCAGCGTGCCGTCCATGATCAGGATCGGCTCGAGGTTTGCCACCTGTCGATAGCGCTGGTAGATCGGCGGCCGCAGGATGACGTCGACATGGCCGAACTCGTCGGCCAGCGTGAAGAACTTGAACTCCTTGCCGGTCGACGGGGACTGGCGGGTGATGACCAGTCCACCGACGCGGACTCTCGCGCCGTCGCGAGCGCTGCTGCGGATGGTCTTCGAGTCGATGACGCGCAGCTGGTTGAACTGCGGTCGGTAGAAATGGATCAGGTGGTCGGTCGTCGAGAGCGAGAGCAGCCGGTAGTCGGTCGCCACTCGTTCGCGATGCGTCATTTGCGCGAGCTGCACGGCCTCTGAGGGTTCGGCGAGCATCGGCGACCGCTGCCAGTCGTCGGCATGTTCGTTGAAGCGCCAGACCGCCTCCCGACGATTCGGCTCCAGTGCATCGAAGGCACCGGCCAGCACCAGGTTCTGCAGCTGCGCCCGGGTCAGCCCGTTCCGCGACTGGGTGGTCAGCCGGATTCGCCGGCAGAATTCTTCGAGGGAGGTGACGGGCCCCTTCAACTGCGCTTCCCCGAGCACCTCGAGCGCCTTGTCGCCCACGCCGTGCACGTAATTGAAGCCAAGCCGCAACGCGCCGCTCTCCACCGTGCAACGCACGTAGCTCTTATTGATGTCGACTGGCAGGATCGTGACGCCGTGCCGTTTGGCATCTTCCACGATGACGTGCGGGTGATAGAAGCCCATCGGCTGGTGGTTGAGCAGCCCGGCGTAGAGCGCGGCCGCGTGATGGAGCTTCAGCCAGGCGGTCTCGTAACAGGTGCGGGCGAAGGCGGCCGCGTGGGACTTGGTGAAGCCGAACTCGGCGAAGGCCGCCAGCTTGGTGAAGATCTCCTCCGCGGCTGACTGCGGGATCTGGTTCTGGGCGCACCCGCTCAGGAAGCGGTCGCGGATCGCGCCCATCAGGTCGTGCGAGCGGTGGCTGCTCATCGCCCGGCGGAACCGGTCGGCCTCGGCGCTCGAGAAGCTGGCGCAGTCCATCGAGATCTTCAGGATCTGCTCCTGGTACAGCACCACGCCGAGGGTCTCCTCGAGGATCGGCTTCAGGCGCGGGTGGATGTACATCACCGGCTCCTTGCCCTGCTTGCGCCGCAGGTATGGATGCACCGCGTCGCCCTGGATCGGCCCCGGACGGATGATCGCGACCTCGACCACTAAATCGTTGAAGGTTTCGGGGCGCGAGCGTGGCAGCGTCTGCATCTGCGCCCGGCTCTCGATCTGGAAGACGCCGATGGTGTCGGCCTGCTGGCAGAGCTCGTAGACCTGCGGATCTTTGAGGTCGAGTGCGTCGAGGTCGGGACGCTCGCCGATGTCGGCCTCGATCAGGTCGAGCGCCTCGGCCACCACCGACAGCATGCGCAGCCCGAGCATGTCCATCTTGATCAGGCCCAGCTCCTCGACGTCGTCTTTGTTGAACTGCACCACCATCCGGCCCGGCATGGTGGCGCGCTCCACCGGCACGATGTCGATCAGCGGCTCGCCCGTCACCAGCATCCCGCCGACGTGGATCGAGAGGTGGCGTGGGAATTCGAGGATCTGGGTGGCGAGGTCGAACAACTGCTGCCAGGGTTGCGCGACGTTGGCGGTCGAATAGCCGGCCGCCTGGGCGATCGTCTCGGGACTCTCCGGGTGCCAGGCCGAGGCCGACTTCGCCAGGTGGTCGATCGTCTCCTCCTTGAAGCCAAGCGCCTTCCCCACCTCACGGATCGCCGACCGCTGCCGGTAGGTGACGACGTTGCAGACCATCCCGGTGCGCTCGGGCCCGTATTTTTCGTAGATGTACTGGATGACCTGCTCGCGATGCGCCGTGGAGAAGTCGATGTCGATGTCGGGCGTGGTCGTCATCTCTTCGTGCAGGAACCGCTCGAACAGTAGGTTGTGCTCGATCGGATCCACCCGGGTGATGCCCAGTAAATAGGCGACGATACTGTCGGCGGCGGAGCCACGCCCCTGCCCGGGGATGCCGCGGGTTTGGGCGAACCGCATTAGATCCCAGTTGATCAGGAAGAATTCCGCGAAGCCGGTCTTGTTGATGACATCGAGCTCCTTCTGTAGCCGGGCCGCCACCTCAGAGGTCACCGGCCGGTACTTTTCGCGGACCGTGTCCTGGCACAACCGATAGAGGAAGGAGAAGGGCGTCTCGCCGGCGGGGACGGGGAAGCCCGGGAAACGCGCGCCGACCAGGTCGAACGTAAAACGGCAGCGCTGCGCGATTTCGGCGGCATTCGCCAGTCCCTCGTCGACCACGCGGGCTGGATAGCGACGGAAGACCTCCCGCAATTCGGCTTCCGACTTGAGGTAGAACTCGGCATTCGGGTGGAGATACGGCTGGGCGTCGTCGAGTGTGGTGCGATGGCGGATCGCGGTCAGCACGTCGTGCAGTCGGTGTCGGTCCGGGGTCGCGTAGAAGACCTCGTTGGTGATGACCAGCGGGGCTTGATGCCGCTCGGCAAGGTGGAGCAATGCCTGGTTGCGTGAACGATCGTCCGGCGCCAAATGGTCGTGCAGCTCGATGAAGACCCGATCGCGACCGAACACCTCCTGGTAGAACGGCAGCCGGTCTTTCGGGTGGGCGACGAGCGCGATCAGGTGAGGGCTGGCTGGCGCCAGCTGGTCGGCATGCAGGGTGGTCAGCGCACCCGGAGGCAGCCGCGCCATTCCCTTGGCATTGGGCATTTGCGCCGTGCTGATCAGCCGGCAGAGGCTCATGTAGCCGATCTTGTCCTCGGCCAGTAACAGGACCCGATCGCCCCACCGGTCGTAATCCACCCGGTCCTTCGGCGGCTTGGTACCGTCGTCGATCGTCAGCTCCGTGCCGATGATCGGCTGGATGCCCGCGCGCTGAGCGGCGCCGAAGAACTTGACCGCGCCGTAGAACCCGTTGCGGTCGGTGATCGCGAGCGCCGGCATCTCCAGATCACGGGCGCGTGCCACCAGCTCCTCCGGATGCGAGGCGCCCTCGAGGAACGAGTAGTTGGAGTGACAGTGCAGCTCGGCATAGGCGCTCGTCATCGCCGGTCAGTCATAGACGCGTTCGACAAACCATTCCGCGCTGGCGCGGTTGCAGTAACACTCCACCGCCAGCTCGTCGTCGATCAGCAGCCGCCAGTATTCACGGGAGATCGGGCTGCGCCACCAGTCGCAATTGATTCGCCAGCGGTTGAGCACCCGCGTCACGGCCTGCCATCCCGCGGCCGACTCGAGGTGCGTCGGAACCCCCTCTGCATCGAGCCGCACCCGCACCGGTCGCGCCGGTGCCAGCAGCTCGGTCATGCCGGTTTCCAGAGGATTCGGTGGTCGGGAAGCGGCGCGGTATCCGATCGAACTTCCGCGCGTTGGACGACGGACGAGCCGTACTCCTCCTGCAACCGCGCGACGGCGTCGGCGATGGATTCCTGGAAGCCATCGCGACGGATCAGCAATCCAGGCTGCCGGATGTAGGCGGGCTCGAGCCGGCCCGCGCGCAGCGTGATCCGCTCCAGCGGCGCGATGATCGAGACGCGCAGCAGCCGAGGCCTGATGCCGTCGAAGAGTTCCGCCGCGGTTGTCACTGGATAGGCAAAGCGCGTCTCGATCAGCAGCACCGGCGCCGATTCCTGGTCGAGCGCGATGCGGACCGCGCGCGTTCCGAGCCCTTGCGACAGCAGTGAGGCACTCACCCGCTCGGCCAGCGCGCGGGCGATGAATTGCAGCGCCTGGGTGTTGTCGACCGGTGGCTCGAGCGGCTCGCTCGCTTCGATCCGGACCGCCGGCCGCCATGGTCGCAATCGGCGTCGGTCATTGCCCAGGGCCAGGTCATAGATGTCGAGCGCTTTCAGACCGAACTGGCGGCGAAAGGCGGGGCGCGAGATCGCCTGCAGTCGACCGATCGTCTTGAGCCCGAGCAGCTCGAGGTACTCGCGCAGGTCGTCATCGAGCGGCAGGAGGTCGATCGGCAACCGCGCCAGAAAGGCGCGGGTCTTTTCCGGCTCGACGATTACGGGCGCGCCGGCCGTTGCGCGCTCGGCAGCGACCTCGCTGACGAACATCGACGATGCCACGCCGATCGCTGGCGTCACGCGGATCGCTCCATCGACGGCGCGCGTGATGGCGGCCAGCAATTGCGAACGGTCCGGCCAGCGTAGCGCCAGCCGGTCGAGCTGGAGGAAGGCACAGCCAGGATCCTGACCGGGTGCAACGTCGGGGGTGATGCGGTGCAGGATCGATAACAGGGACTGACGAACCCTGGCTGTGGCCTCCTCGTCGACCGGTTGGAAGACAGCGTCCGGTGCAAACTGTTGAGCCTGGTTGAGACTCATCCCCTCGACCACGCCCTGTGCCCGCGCTTCGGCCGATGCCGTCGTCACCGAACCGCGCTCATGCGCGAGTCCGCCGAGGATCAGTGGACGGCTCCGCAACGCCGGCGTCTGGAGCCAGGCCGCGACCAGCGAGGGATGCGGGGTGCGAACGCAGCAGATGTCAGGGTCACGGGATTTCCCGTGTGTCATGGGATCGGGTAGGGAATGATCCACCGCTGCTTGTGGCCCGGCGGCGCCAATCGGTTTTTGACCACGGCGGCATCGACCTGCAGCCCCTCCAGGTCGCCGTCGTGGCTGAAGACCCAGGCGCTGCGCTGGAAGCTCAGGATCAGGCTGGCGTAGTAGCGGATCGCGTCGTCGGCGTCGGCGTCGTGCACCAGCAGCAGCGTGCAGTCGGCTTCGGCGGCACGATGCAGCAGATGCGGCAGCTCAGCTTCGAGCCCAGACGCTCGGGTGCGTGGCAAGTCGATACAGACCTGGTCGACACCGGCGCGCGCTAGCACGCGGACGCTCGCCATCCCCTCTCGCAGTGATTTCGGTCGCACCACCAGCAGATGATCCAGTCGGGCGTCGAAGTGACTGAGAAACTCGGGATCGAGCCGGCTCGGAAAGTCGACATAGGCGACCGGGCCCTCGCGGCTGGCGGCGGCGATGCTGCGCTGGGCCAGCGTCCGTTTGCCCGAGCCCCTGGGCCCGGCCAGCAAGCTCAACCGGCCGACCGGCCACCCGCCGATGCCCGTCAGAGCATCGAGCTCCGGGATCCCGGAGGGCCTGACCGGACAGGGAGGTGCCGCCGGGCGCGGCGCGGCGCTCCCGAAGCGGGTCTGGAGCACCGTAATGGCTTCTTGGAGACGATCCGGCATCTGACACGCCCCAAAGGAAAGATGACGACAACCGCGGTGACATCAGGCCTCCCCGGGGACGCAAGAGCAGATCGCTGAGGCTGATCGAATCTTATCGAACAAATGTTCGCCCGTCAAGCCCGGAGCCCCTGCGGCTCTACCGCATCCCGGGACCGACACCATCCTGCGGCTGTCCTCGAGCGATCTGGCCGCTGCCAGCGTTGCGGATGCCGACCTTCTGATCGCGGCGGAAGGCGATGGGGTGACGATCCGCGTCCGCTGCGGCGCGACCTAGGGGTGGCGACCATCGTGCCGACCGAAACCACCGCGCACGTCGAGGGCCATCTGGTCGTGGTGGCGAGTCACCGGGCGGCGGCGCCCTCGGCGCTGGCGCCAGTGGTCGACCTGGGATCGCAACGCGCTCAGACGCTGCTGCGGCTGGGGGATCGGCATCCTGGTCGCGGTCGCCCTGATCGTCCTGCTGGCGCTCCGGCTGCGCCGCGCTGGCCGGCGTTGAGCCCTTAGCGGGCTTCCTGCAGACCGACGCTGAACATCGCCTCGAGGTCGTGTTTGGAGTAGACCTTGAACGCCACGTGGGTTCGAGTCTTGACGATCCCCGGGATCTGCGAGAGCTTCGAGGTCACGACGTCCGCGATCTCCTCGTGGTTCTTGACCCGGAGGATGGCGACCAAGTCGAACTCTCCGGTCACCGAGTAGGCCTCGGCAACGCCGGGCACATCGGCGAGCGCCGGTCCCAAGCGAGCGATGGCAGAACGCTCGGCCTCGATGAGCACGATGGCGGTTACCACGACGGCATTCTCTCATCTTGCTGACGAATACAAAATCCTTGACCAATCGAACATCTGTTCGTATAATAGTAAAGAATGAAGACTGCCCTGCCGCCAAGGCTGGTCAAGCTCATCGACGCTGCGATGAGACCGGAAGGCGGCACCATGCGCGAGGTGGCAAAGCGCCAATCGGTGGGACAAGCGATCGTAGAGGACCTGACGGCCGGGTATCGGGCGGCGAGCGACGTCCTGAAGTTTATCGACGGGTTTGACTCCGATTGGATTCGAAGGTTCCCCGTGGTACCGTCCGCGACGCCGGACACCGACCGGCAGTATCAGCTCCGCTTCTGGCAAACCGCGCCAGAATATCTCCGCCCTCGATGACGCCCACCCTGTTAGCCGGGTTGCTCGACATGACTCGCGACGACGTCCTGAGTTGCCTCCTGATGCTTCTGGAGCGTCTTCACGCTATGGACAAGACTGGGCTGCTACCCAAGCAGCATGGCAACATCCTGATTAGCCTGGGCCGGGGTCGTGACCTGATCGGCCTTGAAATGGCAGAGCACACCGCGGAGCTCAACAAGTCAGGCGCCTGCACGGACGATTGGGGATCCGTTTCAACGGTCGACTGGGTGCGACACAGTTGCAAACAGCCGTCTGGTATGGCGGCTGATTTCCTCCATGTCGGTGAGCAGTTGTCGAACTTGCCGAAGACCATCCAGGCTGTCAAGGAGGGCAGGATCGGTTTCGCGCACGCGGCCATCATTGCGCGTCATGCGCAAGCGATCACGCACTCCGAAAGCGCCGAACCATTCGACGAGACACCCTTTCTGAAAGCGGCTGAGGAAAGCAGCGTTAGCCGCCTTTGGTATTACTCGATGCACGCTTGGCATCGTGCCGACCCTCAGGGTGTCGCCGACGCTCAGCGCCAAGCCGTCGAGGAACGGTACCTCCGATTTACTGATGGAGCGGATGGCACGGTCTATGTAAAAGGAGCGTTCGATTCTTCCGCCGGAGCAACGATCAAAACAGCCATGGAGCCATTAGCGCAGGCTCATGGCGACGACGACCATCGCAGCCGCGAGCGTCGGAACGGTGACGCGTGGGTCGAGATGGCTGCTCACTCTCTCGACACTGCAGGCGCTCCTCAGCACGCCAGCGTCCGGCCACACGTGCAGGTCACAACCACGCTGGAGACGCTGCAAGGCCTGATCGGAGCGCCGGCTGGAGAGATGGCGTTGTCTCTACCGATCTCAGCCAAGACGGTGCAGCGATTCGCCTGCGACAGCTCGATCACGCGAGTGCTCCTTGGTGCCGACTCAGCCGTGATCGACGCGGGCCGCGCAAAACGTGTCGTCGCTAGTGGGACTCGGCGTTTGCTCGACACTCGAGACAAGCATTGCCGCTGGCCAGGCTGCGAACGCCCGGCTTCCTGGAGCTCGGCGCATCACATCCGGCATTGGGCCCAGGGTGGCAAGACCGATCTTTCGAACATGATCCTGCTCTGCCAGCACCATCACTGGATGGTTCACGAAGGTGGCTGGCGGTTATCGTTGGCGCCCGACGGACGCGTGCTCTCGATCCCGCCAGAAACGGACTTCTATCCGCCGGAGTTCTACCCTGCCGCGCGGGCGCCTGACGAATTTGACGTCGCCTGACCGTGCGCGGCGCGAGCGACCGGTGGGAGCCTCCAGACATATGCGCGGCGCCGTAGAGTCACGACAAGATGGCGGCCGAGGTCAGGATCGGTTGTTCGGGTTGGTCATACCCGCACTGGCGCAAGCGGTTCTATCCGGAGAAGCTGCCGGCCCGCGAACACTTCGCCTTCTATGCTCAGCACTTCGACACGGTCGAGCTGAACAACTCGTTCTACCGGCAGCCACCACCTGAGCGTTTTGTGGCGTGGCGCGAAGAGGCGCCCCCCGGTTTCCTCTTTGCCGTCAAAGGTAGTCGGTACGTCACCCACATCAAGCGTCTCGCGGTGGAGCAAAAGTCGATCGACCTCGTCGTCGACTCGGCGCGCGGTCTTGGCGACAAGCTGGGACCGATCCTGTTTCAGCTCCAGGCGAACTTCCACCTCGATCTGGAGCGTCTGCGCCGGTTCCTGGCGATGCTGCCAGACGATGTGCGGTTCGCGCTGGAGTTCCGGCATGAGTCGTGGCTGGTGCCAGTTGTGTTTGATCTGCTGAAGTCGCAGCGGATCGCGCTCTGTATCCCAGACCACCCCAAAATGCCGCAATCGCTCGAGATCACCAGCGCCTTCACATATGTAAGGATGCATCTCCCAGCGCATGGCATCGGCTACGGGAAGCCGGCGCTCGAACCCTGGGCCGAACGGGTGGCCAGCTGGAGAAGGCTCGGATACGACGTCTTTGTCTACTTCAATAACGACATGGAGGGTCACGCCGTTAAAGACGCGCAGAGCCTCATATCGCTCGTCGACGGTAACGTAGGCGAGGCGTGATCACCAAATCCAAGAGCGTCGCACCTTTTTACGACGGATGGCGATTGGCTCAAGAACGGCTCGTCGAGCGCATCGGTGAGCTATCGCCTGAACAGCTGGGGCTGCGGGCCGCTCCCCATCTCTGGCCCATCTGGGCCATCGCCGCTCACACCGCCGGGGTCCGTCCCTACTGGCTCTGCCATATTTGCAAGGAGCCGGGCGCCGAACGCACGCCGTTTGCCGGTTTCATCGACGAGGGCTGGGAAGACGACCTTAGCCACCCGCGTGCGGCAGGCGAGCTCGTTTATGCGCTTCAGTCGACTTGGACCATCGTCGAGGATTGTCTCGACCGATGGACGCCGGCGATGCTCGAGGACGAATTCCGCCGGGAGATCAACGGCCGGGTCCAGATCCACACGCGCCAGTCCGTCCTGATGCGGCTGATCACGCACGACGCCTATCACTGCGGCGAGATCGCCCAGGCACTCGGGATGCACGGGCTCAAGGAGGTCGACATCTGGACCGGCCGCGCGCCGATAGTATCGAGGCGAAATCCGACGGTATAGAAGTACGGGAAGGCCGGGATTCGAACCCGGGGAGCGGAAACACCCGCTCAAGCGCTTAGCAGGCGCTCGCATTCGACCACTCTGCCACCTCCCCGCGGAGGCGGTAGCCAGTTTACCCTGTTCCATCGAAGTTTCGGTCGTTGAGCGGCGTCAGCCCTCGAGCCTCTTAGCCAGCTGCCTGAGGTCGGCAACGAAGGCCTGCATCTCCAGCTCACGGCTCTCGTCATCCGGGGCCCGCAGGATCGATGACGGATGCACGGTCGCCATCATCAACGGCAGTCCCGGCCGTTCGATGAATTGACCGCGCTGCACTGTCACCCGGAAGTCTCGGCCAAGCAGCGCCTGGGCGGCGGTCGCACCCAGACAGACCAGGATCTGCGGCTTGACCGCGGCGATCTCGGCATCCAGCCACGGCCGGCAGGCATCGATCTCCGCCGCGTTCGGCTTCTGGTGGAGCCGCCGCTTGCCCTGCGGCTTCCACTTGAAATGCTTGACCGCATTCGTGATGTACACCTCGGTCCGGTCGATTCCCGCGGCGCGCAACGCGTCATCGAGGAGCCGGCCGGCCGGACCGACAAATGGCTTGCCTTCGATGTCTTCGCGATCGCCCGGTTGCTCGCCGACGAACATCACCTTCGCATGGGCGGCCCCGTCGCCGAAGACCGTCTGGGTGCCGGTTTTGTAAAGGTCACACGCGTGGCAGGCGGCGGCGGCCGCCTTCAAGCCCACAAGGGTTGGCTGCTCAGGAATCAGCGCCTGCGCAGGAACCGGCTCAGGTCCCGCAATACCCGGCAGGATGGGACTATTCCGTGCCGAGCTCAAGCGGTAGGCTCAGCGTGAAGTCGCTTCCTTCCCCCGGCTTCGATACCGCCACGATGTCGCCGCCATGCAGCCGAGCCAGTTCCCGAGCAAGGTAGAGCCCCAGCCCGGTTCCCGGCACCTCCGCCTCGTGCACGAGCCGGCTGAACCGAACGAATAGGCGATCCATGTCCACCGGCGCGATCCCAATCCCGCAGTCTCTCACGCTGACCAAGGCCAACTCGCCAGCGATCGAGAGTTGGACGGTGACATCGCCGCCGTCAGGCGAATACTTGATGGCGTTGTCGACCAGGTTCCCGATGATGATGTCGAGCCGCATCGGGTCGGCCAGCAACGGCAGCTTGTGGCGAACCCGGTCGACGAAGCGAAGTCGATGCTTGGAGGTGGCGGATGGCCGCGCCGTCTGGAGGGTGCGCCGGACGACCTCGCGCAGGTCAACGCGCCTCCGTTTCAGCTGCAACCTCTTGTCTTCCAGCCGGGCGGCCTCCACCATTTCGTTGGCGAGCGCGTTGATCTGCGCCGCCTTCGCCCGTAAGAGCGGCAGCACCGGGCGCATGCGCTTGGGGATTCGCCCGAGCGACTCGTCTTCCATCAGTGACAGATACCCCCCGAGCATGGCCGCCGGTCCGCGCAATTCGTGCGACGCAAGCCGCAAGAACTCCGACTTGGCCTTCTCGAGTTCGGCAAGCTGGTCCGCTTTTTGCCGCAACCGATTTGCCTCGACCTGCTGCCGTTGCCTGGCCTCGAATTTCTCTTCGGCTTGCTCGGCGAGCACCATGATGTAGGTCAGCCGGCCGCCGGTGAACACCGGGTAGGCGTCGATATTCCAGATGTGGTTCGCCGCCCGTTTCGCCCCCCGTTGGGCAGAGAAATAACTCTGTGGGTCTCGGCCTCGCACGACTCGCGCGAACAGCTCGACGATGCCGCGCTGTTCGGCGCGATCGAACACCTCGCCAATGGATCGGCCGCTGCTCGGAACGCGCGCCAGCCGGAGCACCCTGGCAAACTCGCGGTTTCCGCTGGAAAACCTGACGCCCTCAGCCCCCAGTTCGAAGAGGCCGATACCGACCGGCAAGGCCTCGAGGACCGCAGGCAGGAGCTCGGCCGCCTGCGTCGATCGCGGGCGGTCAGAATCAGGGCGCCCCCCCGCAGACACCGGTCCTGGATAGATCACAATTCCAGCCTTATAGCGTCGCGATCAAGTTCCAGTATAGTCCTTCGGCTCAAACCAATTGAACCGCTCATGTTATAAGACTCGGTTCACGACAGACCGGCAGCTGAATTGGAACGCCGGTACACTGACGTGACATGACGGACGCCTCCGCGCCGCAGCGTCTTGCCGGGACCACCGACGGCGGACCGGTGGGACCGGTGATGGTGATCGGGGGCGCCGAGGACAAGCTGGGTGAGCGAGTCATCCTGTCGCGCTTCGTCCAGCTCGCTGGTGGTGAACAGGCGCACATCGCCGTCATCAGTACCGCGTCCTCGCTGGGGAACGCGGCGACCGACCTCTACCGTCACATCTTCGGCCGTATCGGGGTAGGCTCCGTCATCGGACTTCGGCCGGAGACACGCGAGGAAGCGAACGATCCTGACACCGTCGCCGCGCTCACCGGCGTCACCGGCATCTTCATGACCGGCGGTAACCAGTTGCGTCTGTCCTCCATCATCGGCGGCACCAGGCTCGGAGCCGCCATCCTCGACGCGCACGGGCGCGGGGTCGTGGTGGCCGGCACCTCCGCGGGCGCCAGTGCTGTCGCCACCCACATGATGGCGTTTGGCAGCTCCGGCGCGACGCCGAAGCACCGGATGGCTCAGGTCGCGGTCGGGCTCGGGCTGCTGGTCAACGTCGTCGTGGACCAGCACTTCGAGCAGCGCACGCGACTGGGCCGCCTGCTCGCCGTCGTGGCCCAATCCCCTTCCCTGATCGGCCTCGGCCTCGACGAAGACACCGCGGCGATCATCGACGCGAACGACATCCTGGAGGTAATCGGCCGCGGTTCCGTGACGATCGTCGACGGGTCCGATGTCATCACCGACGCCTTCCAGGCGACGGGCCACAAGCCCATGATGGTCTCGAACGCGCGCCTTCATTCGCTCCCATCGGGCTTCCGCTTCGACCTCCGCGCGCGACGGGTCTTACCACTGGACGTGAGCCCGAACGCTCGCATCGCCCAGATCGCGCAGGGTCGGATCGCGAAGATGGTTCGACAAGCGGCCGCCGAAGGTCGGAACGACCGGGCCATCGAGCGGCGTCGCCTGCGGCACGAGGATCGCAAGGCGTCGGAGTGAGCGATTCGCGCATGGAAACGCGAGTCGAGCGGGACGATGACGCCAAGCGCGAACCTGTGGAGAAAAAGCCGCCTGCCACCGCGGACCTCAGGATTCTCGAGAGCCAGGTACTCCGCGGACCCAACTACTGGTCGTATGATCCAGCGATCCGCCTGCTCGTCGACCTCGGCTCCCTCGAGCACTGGCCGTCCAACACCCTGCCCGGGTTCAACGATGTCCTGATCGACCTGCTGCCCGGCCTCCAGGACCATGGCTGCTCCTTGCATCGGCCCGGCGGATTCATCGAACGGCTACGCGACGGAACCTGGCTCGGGCACGTTGCCGAGCACGCGGCGCTCGAGCTGCAACGGGAGACCGGCGGGAGCACCACTCGCGGGAAGACCCGACGGGCCGGAACGCCCGGCCACTACAACGTCGTTTACGGCTATCTCGAGGAACAGGTCGGCCTGGCAGCCGGCAAGCTGGCGGTGCGCCTCCTCAACCACCTCATTCAGGCGAATCCCACGTTCGATTTCGCCGCGGAGCTGGAGAACCTGGTTCTGCTCGCCGACCGCGCCGCCTTCGGCCCATCGACCCAGGCGATCCTCGACGAGGCGGCCCGCCGCGATATCCCCTACATCCGGCTGAACGACCAGTCGTTCGTGCAGCTCGGTCAGGGTAAGTACCAGCAGCGCATCCGGGCAACCATGACCTCCCGGACCTCGGCCCTGGGAGTCGATATCGCCGGCGACAAAAAGCTGACCACCTCGCTGCTGGCCTCCGCCGGGCTGCCGGTGCCCCGCAGCGAGATGGTGCGCTCCGCCGACGAGGCCGCCGCGATGGCGGCCCGGATTGGCTACCCGGTGGTGACCAAGCCCCTCGATGGCAACCACGGCCGCGGCGTGAGCCTCGAGCTGAAAAACGAGGACGACCTGCGGCGCGGCTTCGAGCGCGCCATCCGTCAGACTCGCAGTGGCATCGTGGTCGTGGAGAGCTTCATCCAGGGCAACGATTACCGCGTTCTGGTGATCGATGGCCACATGGTCGCGGTCGCCCAACGGGTACCGGCCCACGTCAGCGGCGACGGCGAGCACACTGTGCGCCAGCTGGTCGACATCACGAACCGCGACCCGCGCCGTGGGATCGGCCACGAAAAGGTGCTCACCCGCATCAAGATCGACGACGCCGCCGCGGAGCTGGTAAAGCGGCAGGGCTTCGATCTCGACGCCGTCCCGCCCAGCGACGCGTTCGTCAAATTGGCGGCGACCGGGAACATGTCGACCGGCGGAATCTCGATCGACCGGACGTTCGAGGCCGACCACGACAACGTCGAGATCGCCGAGGAGGCCGCCCGGGTCGTTGGCCTCGACGTGGCCGGGATCGATTTCCTGACCCCCGACATCTCTCAGCCGGTGCGGGAAACCGGCGGCGCCATCGTCGAGGTCAACGCCGCCCCAGGCTTCCGGATGCACACGCATCCGACCGAGGGCGAGCCTCAGTACGTCGCCAAGGCGGTCATCGACATGCTATTTCCACAGGGAACACCCGCGCGGATCCCGATCGTCGCCGTCACCGGGTCCAACGGCAAGACCACCACCGCCCGGATGATCGCCCACATCGTCCGCGGCCTCGGTCACCGGGTCGGGATGACGACCACCGACGGCATCTACATCGACGGCCGCCTGGTCAAACAGGCCGACGCCAGCGGGCCGCGGTCGGCGCGGATGGTCTTGCAGAACCCGCGCGTCGACTTTGCGGTCTTCGAGGTGGCCCGCGGCGGCATCCTGCGCGAGGGACTCGGCTACAGCGTCAACGACGTGGCCGTGGTGCTCAACGTCACCGGTGACCACCTCGGGCTGAAAGAGGTCAACTCCCTGCGCCAGCTGGCGGCCATCAAGCGGGTCATCGTCGAGGCGGTTCCGCGGAGCGGCACAGCCGTGCTCAACGCCGATGACGAGCTGGTCGCCGAGATGCGGACGCACTGCAGCGGCTCCGTGATCCTTTTTTCGATGCGCGACGACAACGAGATAGTGGACCGCTGGGTGCGGCGGGGGCGCAAGGCATTCGTGATCCAGACGCAGCCGGGTGGCGGCGAGATGATGGTGCTGCGCGAGGGCCGGCGCATCACGCAGATCGGTTGGGTCCACCTGCTGCCTGCCACCTTCGAGGGTCGGGCGCGCGCGAACGTGCAGAACGCACTGGCGGCCGCCGCGGCGGCCCACGCGGCAGGGGCGCACCTGCACGACATCCGGCAGGGGCTGCGCGGCTTCCATCCGTCGTTCCACGAGGCGCCCGGACGGCTGAACCTGTTCGAGCTCCACGGGGTCAAGGTCATCGTGGATTACGCCCACAACCCGCATGGCTTGGCGATGGCGGGCGATTTCGCGCAGCGCCTCACTGGGCCCGGCGTGAATGGCCCCGAGCCCGGCCGGCGGATCGCGGTGATCGCGACCCCCGGCGATCGCCGCGACGAGGACATGCGGGAGCTGGGCCGGGTGGCGGCAAGCCTCTTCGACATCTTGATCGTTCGCGAGGACGCCAACCCTCGCGGGCGCCGGCGCGGCGAGATCGCCGGCCACGTCATGGAAGGCATCCGGCGGGCCGCCGGTAGCCGGGTGCAGAGCGCCGAGGTCATCATCGAGGAGGGCCCGGCGATCGACGCCGCCCTCGACCGCGCGGCACCAGGCGACGTCGTTTTGCTCTGCGTCGACAAGCCGGCCGATGCCTGGCTGCACCTCGAGGCGCGGCGGGCTGTGCCCCTGTCACCCGCGACCTGAGTCGCGGCGAATCAGTCGCGTGCTCGCTTGACGAGGGCGCGGACGCGCTCGGGCCCCGCGGGCACGCTACCCCGATCGCGCAGGTAGGTGAAGATCTCCGGCCGCTGCGCGAGGGCCGTGATGGCGAGCACGTCATTGGCGGCCGACTCTCGCAGCATCCAGTCGAGCGCCTCCACCTCGTTCGGGAACACCCGCGATTCGGGCTTGCCGCCGTCGACGATGCCGGCCTGCAGGCGCCGGATCAGATCCCGCGGGTCCCGGCCGCGAAGGTAGCGGTGGAGCTCGGCGATTGCGACCCGGTCGGCGCCCCGCGCCGCGGTGTAGCCGAGTCGGTGGAGGATAGCGTTGGTGCGGTCGCCGGCGCAGCCGAAGCTGAGAAAGACACGGCCGCCTTTCGCTCGAAGCCCCTGACAGATTTCGATCAGGCCACGCATGCCGTCCTCGTTGTGGGCGTAATCGATGACCACGACGCGGCCACTTAGGTCGAATACATTCGCCCGGCCAGGGTTGCGCTCGGGATCCAGCACAAACGTCCGGAGTCCTTCGATCACCGCATCCTCCGGAATCCCGACGCCGAGCGCGGCGGCGGCCGCGGCCATGGCGTTGCTGAGATTGTGGCTGGAAATCCCCGCCAGCGTCACCGGCACATCTTCCACCGGCAGCAGCCGATGGACCTGGCGGCGCGACGACATGACGACCAGAGCCCCATCGAGCATCGACATGGCGCGACCACCTTCGGCGAGCGTGCTGCGAAGCGCGGGATGATCCGCGTCGAGCGAGAACAGCCAGGGCTGCCCCGCCGCCTGGCGCCGCATCGCCAGGACGCGAGCATCATCGGCATTGAGCACGTCCCAGCCATCGGGCCGCGTGATCCGCGTGATCGTGGCTTTGACTTCGGCCAGCTGGTCGAGGGTCCGGATGCCATGCTGGTCGAGGTGGTCGGCGGTCACGTTGGTGACGACCGCCACGTCGTTGGACGCGGTGCCGATGCCCCGCAGCAGGATTCCGCCCCGCGCGGTTTCGAGCACCGCCAGCTCGATGCCCGGCTGAGCCAGGGCCCTGGCGGCGCCGCCGAATCCTGAATAATCGCCGCCTTCCACGAGCTGCTCATCACGGTAGACGCCGTCCGTCGTCGTGTACGCGACCGACTGCCCGGCCACCCGCGCCAGGTGCGCGACCAGTCGGACCGTCGTCGTCTTCCCGTTGGTCCCGGTCACGGAAATGACGGGGACAGTGGGACGGACCACGGTCGGAGCCGGTCCCGGGTCGACGCGATCCAGCCGGCGCGCCGCGTCAGCGGTCGCCCGCTCGACGGAACGCCGCGCGTCGAGCGGCAGCTCGAGCAGCGGAGCCAGGGCGCGAGCAAACGCTTCGGCCGCGCCCTGCCGCCGCCAGGGAAAGGCCACGACCACCTGATCCGGCTCTGGACCCGGTCGACCGCGGACGGCCAGCTGCGTACCGGTTGCATCAGCGAGGGCGCGGGTGAGGTGGACCGCGAAGCGTGCGACGTAGCGGCGGCGCTGCTCACTCTGCGCGACCCCGGGATGGTTTGCCGCCTGAAAGCCGGCCCGATGGGTCAGGTACTCGGCCCGGTCTTCGCCGAGGCCGAGCCAGGGAGTGACTCGAAGGGTCAGCTTGATCGCCGGGCGCGTGAAATAGAGATTCGGTCCGTCGAGCACCCGCAGCTCGCGCAGCCTGACGCGGTCGGCCTCGTCCATCAATGCCATCCAGTCTGGCAGCAGCGATCCCTACCTAGGTCACCTCGTAACGAGCGGGTAACCGTTCCAAAAAGGAGCGGGGCGGGAGGCACCATCTGCGCAAACTCCCATGGCGCGGCTGGTCTCACGCTCGTAGAGACATGGATGCCAGTTCGCTCCGCGTACTGATCCTCGAGGACCTCCCCGACGACGCAGGGCTGGTCGTCCGCCAGCTCGCGGCGGCCGGCTTGAACCCGATCTGGCGGCGGGTCGACACCGAAGCCGACTTCGTCGCTGCGCTGGGTGAGGACCTCGACCTGATCCTGGCCGATTACCATCTCCCCGGCTTCGATGCCCGGCGGGCGCTACAGCACCTGGTCGATCGCAAACTTGACGTCCCCTTCATCATCGTCTCCGGCGCCGTCGGAGAAACCGCCGCGGTCGAGGCTATGAAAGCCGGGGCCAGCGACTACGTGAAGAAGGATCAACTCGCTAAGCTCGGCCCCACCGTTGAGCGTGAGCTCCGCGTGGCAGCCGAGCGGCGGGCGGCGCGGCAGGAGCACGAAGTAGCGCAGGCCGCGCTCAAGCGACTGGCAGCGATCGTCGAGACCTCCGGCGATGCGATCTTTGGCATCGATCTCGACTGGAAGCTCACCAGCTGGAATCGAGGAGCCGAGCTGCTCTATGGCTACACCGCCGCTGAGGCGATCGGGCAGCACGTCCAGATGCTCGTTCCGCCGGATCTGGTCGATGGACGGTCCGACTATGCGGCAATGCTTCAGGCGGGAGTCCCGGTCCCAGCGTTTGAAACCGTCCGTATTCACAAGAGTGGACGGCGGATCGACGTCTCGGTCGCCGTGTCGCCCCTGCTCGATGGGGACGGCAGGCTGATCGGACGGTCAGCGATCGTCCGCGATATCTCAGATCGGAAGCGGGCAGACCACGCGGTCCGCGAGAGCGAGGACCGCTACCAGCGAATCGTGGAGACGGCGTTCGAGGGCATTTGGGTGATCGACGCGGAGAACAAGACGACCCTGGTCAACCGGCAGATGGCGGAGATGCTGGGCTACAGGGTCGATGAGATGGTCGGTCGCTCCGCAGCCGAGTTCATGGACGCCCAGTCGCAAGCGGAGTTCCAGTCTAACGCCGACCGCCGCCGAGAAGTCGGGCGCCTGCCACGGCATGAATTTCGCTTCAGGCGGAAGGATGGTTCGGAGCTGTGGACCGTCATTGACAGCATCACGATGCTCGATGCGTCGGGGCAGTACACCGGCTCGCTCGCCATGGTGACTGACCTGACCGAACGGCGGAAGGCGGCGGCGGAACTGCTCGAGCGCACGAGCCTTTACGAGGCGCTGGTCAAAGCCCAGACGGACCTCGGACAGCTGCTGATGCTGACCGAGGGAACTCGGCCGATCTATATCAACGACACCTTGACCCGAATGACCGGCTATACGCGCGAGGAACTCGACCGCTTCGACACTCTCTTCGAGCTCGTTCCCCCAGAGCTGCGGTTGCCCTTGCCCACGAACCTCGCAGAGCGCTTGCAGGGGCGGCGCACCCGAAGCTTCGAGACGACCATCGTGGCGAAAGACGGCCGGCGGATCGATCTGGAGGGGACCGACCTGCGCTTCGAAGCCGGCAACCGGACGCTGGTCTTCACCCTGGCGCAGGACGTGACGGAAAGGAAGGCGGCGCGGCGGGCGCTGGAACACCAGGCCACCCATGACTCGCTGACGGGCCTCGCGAACCGACGTCTCGTCCACGACCGGATCGAGAGCCTGGCCCAGACTCCGGATCGACCGTTCAGCGTAGTCAGCCTCGGCCTCGACCATTTCCGCGAAGTCAACGACACGTTCGGTCACCGCGCCGGCGACCTGCTGCTGCAGCAGGTCGCGCTTCGCCTGAAAGCCCAGCTCTTGGAGGGCCAGATCATGGGCCGTCTCACCGGCGATACGTTTGTCGCCCTTCTTCCCGGGGTTGGCGGGAGCGACGCGGATCGCGACAGCGTCAAGCTTCTGCAGTCGATGGACGAACCGTTCGAAGTCGAGGGACAGGCACTCGACATCGGGGCGAGCGCGGGGGTGGCCAGCTTTCCCCACGGGGGCAAAGATGCCGACGAGCTGCTCCGCCATGCGGACATCGCGATGTCGGTGGCCAAGACTTCTCGTGGGACGGTGGTCCGGTACCATCCTGAGCTCGAACGAGGCGGCGCCAACCGGCTGGCGTTGATGGCAGAGTTGCGGCGAGCCATTCACGACAATCGGTTGTTGCTGCACTACCAGCCACTGGTCAATCTGCGCACCGGCCGGCTGATCCGGTTCGAGACCCTGGTTCGCTGGGAGCATTCACGCCGTGGCGTGATCCCGCCCACCGAGTTCATCCCCTTCGCCGAGAAGACACGGCTGATCCGGCCACTGACCCGCTGGGTGCTGAGGTCTGCGCTCCACCAGTGGCGCACCTGGCACGACGCCGGCCGATCCTTTCCAATGGCCGTCAACATCTCGATGCGCGACCTGATCGACCCGGCGTTTCCCGACGAGATCGACGAGCTTACCCGGGAGGCCGGCGCCGATCCACACCAGCTCGTCCTGGAAATTACCGAAGGCGTGATCATGACCGAGCCGGAGCGTGTCCTGCAGATCTTGCAGCGCCTGAAACGCCCGGGTGTCCGGCTGGCGGTCGACGACTTCGGCACCGGGTACTCGTCGCTGGCCTACCTCCACCGGTTGCCCGTCGACGAGATCAAGATCGACAAGTCGTTCATCTCCGCCATGGCGGGCGACGTGAGTAAGTCGAACATCGTCCGTGCCGCCGTCGACCTCGGTCACAGCCTCCGCCTCGAGGTCGTGGCGGAAGGGGTCGAAGACGCGCAGACCTGGGATCTGCTGACGGCGCTCGGCTGCGATGTCGCCCAGGGCTACTACATCGGCCGCCCACTTTCGGCCGGCGCTGCCGAGCAATGGATGGAGGGCTGGAGCGGCCGGACCCACGTCGCGGCCTGACGGCGTCCGCGAGCGGGAGCCTAGATTGGCAGCATGCCTGCCTGGGTCTGCCGCACCTGTGGTGTCCAGCAGGCGCCCACCGACGAGCCGCCGGCGCAATGTGCGATTTGCGCCGATGAGCGACAGTACGTCCCGGCGCAGGGCCAGCGCTGGGCCACGCTCGAGGAACTGCACGCTGAGGGCCGGCGCCTCGAGGTTCGTAATCTCGAGCCCGGACTCACGGGGATCGGGGCGGAACCATCGATCGGCATCGGTCAACGCGCCCTCCTGGTGCAGACGGCGGCCGGTAACGTCCTGTGGGACTGCCTGGGTTTCATCGATGAGCAGGGCATCGCCGCGGTGCGAGAACGCGGCGGTCTGCGCGGGATTGCGATGTCCCATCCGCACTTCTACGGCGTCTGCGTCGAATGGAGCCACGCCTTCAATCACGCGCCGATCTACGTGCCCGAGGCGGACCGGCGCTGGGTCATGCGTCCCGACCCGGCGATCGAATTTTGGCACGGAACCTGTTCGCCGATCGCCGACCTTCGACTGATCCAGTGCGGCGGCCATTTCGAGGGCAGCGCTGTTCTCCACTGGCCTGGAGGGGCCGAGGGTCGTGGTGCGCTGCTCACCGGAGACACGATCACCGTGGTGGCGGACCGCCGGTTCGTCAGCTTCATGCGCAGCTATCCCAACGATATCCCCTTGCCCGCGGAAACCGTCCGCTCGATCGTCGCCACCGTTGCGGCGTATCGTTTCGACCGGGTTTATGGCGGCTGGTGGGATCGCGTCATCGAGCGCAAGGGACGGGCCGCGATCCAGCGCTCCGCGGATCGCTACATCAGCTGGATCGAGCGCAGCGCGGGCGCCTCATGAGAAGACACGAGGAGGCGCTGCGCATATCCGGTAACGTCCCGTTCGTTCAGCCATCGACGCAGGGCCGCCTCATCACGAAATCGCTTTGCCTTAATGCGCCGATTGCAGGCCTCGACATCCTGACCGGTGCGCCGCTGCAGCAGTGACGCCGTCCAGTCACGCATCCCGCTCCACGTTCGCAACTCGGGCCTGGCGCGACGGGTCGGCGTCCGACTCGACCCGGCGCGGCGACGACCGACTTCTGCCTTGAGCCGGGACCAGCTCGGAAATCCGTACTCGCGGGCCAGCGCCAGCTGCGCGGCGGCGAGTGCCGTCGAGGTCGAGACCCGCCCAAGCAGGCGCCCGGCGGTGAGGTCGCCGGCGGCTGCGGCACGTTGGAGTTCTTTCGCTGGCGGCGAAGCTGCTCCAGGTCGGGGCGCTCCGGTAAAGGTCGCATGTCGTTGCCACCCGTGCCACGGTCCGCAGTCAGGCCCTGAAAGCAAACAGCCTGCGACGAGCGCTCGAACGTGCTGGTGGAGGTGGACTCCGTCCTACCCGCGGACCCGGTGGCGCCCTCCGGCGCCGGCACGATGATACTCCGCCGCTGCGACGATGGCGGCCACGTGCGCGGGCGAGCTTCCACAGCACCCGCCGACGACGGCCGCGCCGGCCGCCATGAAGCGTTCGGCGAATGCCGCCATCGTTTCGGGCGTGGTGTCGTAGCGCGCCATGTCCCCGTCCATCAGCGGCAAGCCGGCGTTCGGCTTGATCCATAAGGGAATGCCGGGATTCACGCTGGCTAACTCGTTGACGACTGTTTCCATATCGTCGAGGGATCGGCCGCAGTTCGCACCGATCGCCGCGACACCGAGTGGGCGGATGGCGTCCACCATCTTCGTCGGGCTGAGCCCCATCATCGTCCGAGTGCCCTGATCGAAACTGAACGTCACCACCAGCGGCAATGCCGTCGCGCGCCGAACCCCATCGATGGCCGCGAGGGCTTCGTCGAGGGCAAAGAACGTCTCCAGCAGGAGCAGATCGACGCCGCCCTCCACCAGCCCGGCCGCCTGTTCGGCATAGGCGTCCGCTGCCGCGGTCGTGGTCAGGTCGCCGAGCGGTTCCATCAGCATTCCCGTCGGGCCCATCGAGCCGGCGACCAACACGTCCGTGCCACCAGCCGCCTGACGGGCCAGCCGGGCCGCTCGCCGATTGAGCTCGCGGGCTCGGCCGGCGAAGCGAGTATCGCGCAATCGAATCGACGTTCCGCCGAAGGTATCGGTCAGGATGATGTCGGACCCTGCCCCAATGAAGGCCCGGTGGAGACCGAGCACGCGTTCCGGTTGGTCCTCGACCCACTCTTCCGGCGCGACGCCAATGGCTAATCCCATCTGCTGATAGCTCGTGCCGGTGCCGCCATCAGCCACCAGGACGTCGCCTGCGCTCAGGCGATCGAGAAAGCTGCGATCCATCGGCGATCAATCATCTCAGGTCGCGGCCCAATCGCCATCGAATTCGGCGGTTGCGAGACCGCGGGATTGGCGGCGATGATAAGGGCATCATGAATTGGAAGCTTGAGTTGGTGGCGATTCCCGTTTCCGACGTCGACCGCGCAAAGGCGTTCTACACCGAGAAAGCTGGCTTCAACGCCGACCATGACCAGAGAGTCAACGACGAGATTCGGTTCGTTCAGCTGACGCCTCCCGGGTCGGCCTGCTCGATCGCCCTGGGGACCGGGATCGTTGATACACCGCCGGGATCTGTCCACGGCTTGCAGCTCGTTGTCTCTGACATCGATGCGGCACGGACGGAGCTTGTCGAACGAGGCGTCGAGGTCAGCGAAGTCCAGGTGTTTCCCTGGGGCTCATTTGTCTTCTTCAGCGATCCGGACGGCAACCGCTGGGCGGTGCAGCAATTGCCGGCTCGCAATTGAGCGACGTTTCGCGCTCAGCCTAAGGCGGTTCTGGTCCACTAAGAAAGTCCGCTGCTTCGTTTCTTCGTGGGATGGTCCAACGGTTGGCACAGGTCCACGAGATGCACGGTGAGGAGAATTCGGCTTCGGTAGCGGTGGTCCCTGACCAACTACGCCGCGCCGGCTGCGCCGCCTGAGCGCTGGCCGGGACCGGCTACGCTTTGTCGATGCTGACCATCCAGGTGATGCCGAATTTGTCCTCGACGTAGCCAACGGTTGCGCCGGACGGCTGCGCCGTGAGTGGCCGCCAAAAGTGGTCGCCGCCTTCCTGGCGGCGTCGCGTAGTGGCGACTTCGACGCGCTTCTCGCGATCCTCGACCCTTTAACCTAACCACTAAGCCGCCTGCGAGTCGGGTTAGACTGTCGAATCTGTGGAGTTCGGGGTCCGAGCCGTAACCGAAAAAACCGTACGCCGCACCGCCCCCGGAGGGCGATCCCAGGACGTTGAAGCGCACCGCCTTGCCGCCCGCTGACCGTCCGCCCGAGTGGCAATTCCACATTTTTGGCGATGCGCTTTGCCTTGACTTTGCCAACACGGTCAGCTGGCGCCGGTCGCCGGCCCCAATCGAGCGACTGGCTGGTTACGGCGATCTGGTGTCGTGGGCGCGACAGATCGGACTCGTATCTCCTGCGGAGGCGACACGACTCACCCGTGAAGCCGCGAAAAACCCCGGTCAGGCGGCGCGGCGCTTGGCCGCTGCCCGCGAGCTGCGAGAGCTGATCTTCGGTGTGTTTGCAGCCACGAGCGAGGGACGCCGGCCGGACGATCGCGTCGTCGACAAGCTGAACGTTTGGATACGGTCCGCGTTTGCCAACAGCCGCCTGGTCAGCGCGGGAGACTCGTACCAGTGGCGATCCTTGGCCCGCGGCCCTCGGATCGAGCAGGTCGCGCAAGAGATTGCCCGCTCCGCGGCCGACCTCCTCACGTCGGAACGCCTGTCCCGGGTCGGACAGTGCAACGGACGTGACTGCCGCTGGCTATTCATCGATCGGACGCGTAATCGGAGCCGCCGGTGGTGCGCCATGGCGGTGTGCGGCAACCGGGCCAAAGCCCAGCGTCATTATCACCAGTTCCATGCCAGGCGGCGCTGAGTTCTCCAGGCAGACTGTCAGAGCGAGGCGCGATTACTGCGCGCGCTCAGTCGGCGGGTCGGTCGCTGTGTGCCCGCTTTTTCGTTGCTCCTCCGTGCGCCGATCCAGCAGCTCACGATATTTGTCGGCGTACTGCCGTTTCTGGTCATCCGGCATGGCATTGTAGTTGCGAATCGCCTGATCCATTAGCTCGACCCGCGTAGAGTGCGAGATCCGGCCGGTATGAGCCGGCGCCGCGTTCAGCGCTTCGTGGTAGAAGGCGAGGAACTCCCTCTCGTGGCGGTGCCCCTCGCCACCCTTGCCCTCCCGATGCTGTTGAACGTGCTCCAGCTCGTGACCGACCTGAAGCACGCGGCGCGCGAAATAGGCGTCAGTCGTGTTCGTGACGAAGTAGTGGCCGACGGCGATCGATCCCGTCGCCTTCTCTCCACTTCCGTTCGAGGTCGTCAAGAGTCCAGGCTCTGAAGCGGTGTAGCTGACCGCGCTTACCATGCCCTTCTTGTCCGAGTAATAGGTGTTGATGATGGACCCGACGACGTTCACCGCCCGCTCATCGATTCCGGGCGTCGCAGCTTGCGCCGCGGCAATGATCGCCCGAGCCTGATCGTCCAGCTCGGTGGTAGCCGGCGCCGCCAGCGCATGACCGCGATCTCGCTGGGCTGAGATCATCTCCGTGACCGCAGCATTGCCTCCGCTGCGCTGCAATTCCAGGACGGCGCGAGCCAGGGTGTCCGATGTATGGTCTTTAGGTTTTTCGCGGGCCAAGGATTGACGGTTGCGCCAAATCTCCGGACGGACGAGTTGAGTCTTTCTCTCCACAACCCGTAGCATGACGTGGCCCCAGGCAGCGTGCTTGAACCCTCGGCCAAACTTTTGGGCAGAACCCGCGTCGCCGATCTTCCCATCGCCTAGTAGTGCCGAATGTGGCGGAGGGAGAGATTCGAACCCCGGAAGGTCCCTGCTATTCCTTAGCATCGTGCGGCGTGGCGGCGGCGTGCTCCCGGAGCCAGCCCACCACTCCAACCCTTCGGCGTGAAAGGGAGCCAATCCGGCCACGCAGACCACGCCCAGGACGCGTTCAGGCATCAGCGCCCCGCACGCTAGCGCGTGAGGGCTCCCACCGGAGTGGCCCATCACCACGAATTGCCGAAGGCCCAATGCATCGGCAATGCTCGAGACGTCAGCGGCCGCCGATGCCACATCACCACCCGGTTTGGGAGATGATCCGCCGTATCCCGGCCGGTCATACGACACCCAGCGCATGCCGAGCTTGGCGGCGGCCGGAAGCAGTGGGGCGGGCGGCGCGCCAATGTTCGGCGTGCCATGGTGCCAGAAAATAGCGAGGCGGGTGCCGGCATCATCCGGGCAGGTGTCATAAACATACAGCCTGCGGCTGTCGCTCAGCTCGAGATCAGTCTCGGTCACCACTCGCCAATCACATTGTGAGGCCAAGCCCTTTGGGAAGCTCTCGAGGACGTTGATTCTGTTACGGTCACGGTTTTGGCCAGGACGCTTCCACCCGACCCGCCGCCGAAACTTGGTGGTGGTACAACTTGACGGCCAAAGCGCCCATCCACCCCCAGGCCAGGAGCAGGGCGGCCCAGACCCAGGACGATGATTGCGCTGCTTGAGCCCGAGGCGAGGCCGACAAATGCGCCAAGGAACGCGATGCCCGTTATCCGGGTGAACCAGGTCCAACCCGCCTGGCGTTGAGAAGCAAACCGGCGGGCAAGGACGAAGCAGGCGGCCACGAAGCAGAGGAACCCAATGGCCGGCGCCACGATGCGGAGCGTGCCGTGGACGCTAAACGCTTCGGGCCTGCCCGAGGGGGTGCCGGGCGGGAAGCCATTCACCTGGCCGGGTTTGTGGCCTTCGGCGCGAATCATACGGCGGTCAGGCTGCGGCAGCGGATCCTCGACTCCGCGCACTTTCGCCATCGAGGAAGCCTTGCGGAAAGCGGATCAGCGACAGCGGTAACCCGGCCAGGTTGGTCAATGCACGACTGATCGGCCGAGCGCACAGCCGGCCAACCACGTAAGAAGGACGGAGCCGCTGGTCAGGCGATGGCTAACCGGAGAGGGAGTTGACTGCGAACTGCTCTCGCTAAGCCATCATCAGCCGTGAGCAGCTCGCCGTTCAGCTGCTCCGCAAGCGCGACATACGCAGCATCGTAGGCAGAGAAGTTCGACCTGAGCTGGAGCACGCGACCAAGCAGCGCCTGATGTCCGTGACGAAAGAGCGGCAAATCCAAATAATCCTCGAGGGCATCCGCGGCACGCATGGCGGTGAGCCGCGCGTGAGCAGGCTCCGCCGAAGGGCTGCGGCGACTTCGACGTCACACAGCGCCGGGGTGTGGAGGTCGATTTCGGCCGCCTGCAGGACCCCTTCAATCGCGCCAGAGCGGTGGGTTTGCAGGAGGTACTCGACAAACGCTGAGGCGTCGACGACGATGACTCTCAGGAGGCTTCCCTGGCGGCCCGCTCCCTCTTGATAAGCTCGGCTGCCGGCTCACCGAGGTCCACCCGCGTACGCCGCGCGATTCGGTTGAATAGCTCCTGGGGACGAGGGCGAGCAACCTCGCGCTCCAGGATGCGCTCGACGTACTCGGTCAGAGTCTCGCCGCTGGCTCGGGCGCGCCTTGTCAGCTCCCGGTGGAGCCTATCCGGTACATTCCGCACCTGGATCATCTTGGACATACGATGAGCATCTCACATGTGATGCGCATGTGCAATCGAGTGTACCCCGTCAAGTCGAGCCGAACGCCTCGAGCCGGCTCGAATTACGCTCAATCGGAGAAGGACCACCGCCAGCATGCGTAGCGACAGCCGAACCCGACTCGAGCAGCGGATCGTCACCGTAGCGGAGGCAGCTTTGGAGCACGAGAAATACGTCAGCCCGATCGATGTCCTGGTCGGAATCCAATGGTTGCCTCAGTCGACCTCCGATAGGTGGCGGCAGGGCCGCCTTCCCTATCTTGAGCGGGGGGCGACGGCCAACCTGAACAAGCTGTCCGCCGCGATGGACCTCTTCCGGAGTTGGGCGGTACGCCGCGGCTTGAAGTCGGTACCGGGCGAACTCTGGTGAACGATTTGAAAACCACTAAAGGTGCATGCCTTCGGGCGTTCGAACGACGCGGGCCTGTCGTCCGCCAACGTTCGCCCGACCTTCGCCATAGTTCGCCTCTGCCGGTCACCGTTGCTGGCAAACACGGAGCCGATGCTTGTGAATTTGGCCGTGTCCGATTCGATGTCAGAGTGAGTTGTCTGCCGCTCGCGCTCTCCTCAATCTTTCCTGTACCGCCTCCTCCATTCGGACCGGAACCTGAACCGTGGCGCTCGCGGCTTGGCTTTCGAGGACCCGGCGGACTAGCTGCCTGAGCGCGGCGCGCTCCGATGGGCTCAAGGCGGAAAGCAGCTCCTGCTCGAGCTTGTCCATGCCGCGCTCGGCGCGCTCCAGCACCTTCTTGCCGCGGGGCGTGATCTCGACGATGTGCCGGCGGCGGTCGTCGGGATCCCGCCGACGCGCGATCGAGCCGGCC
>Ga0070698_100000562_pt1 | contig 39845 bp, 27 predicted proteins | sample KBSK1502metaG_FD_65477 | JGI IMG/M metagenome (GOLD analysis project Ga0070698, IMG submission 65477) | Corn, switchgrass and miscanthus rhizosphere microbial communities from Kellogg Biological Station, Michigan, USA - KBS K1-50-2 metaG | ecosystem: Host-associated > Plants > Roots >...
AAACGCTCTCTATACAGAGACAGATCAAACCAATCCACTAAACATGTATGGAAAAAGTAAATTAATGGGGGAAGAAAATATTAGGCAGGCAGGAGAGGCTTATCTGATTTTACGGACAAGTTGGGTGTATAGTCTGCGGGGAAACAGTTTTGTCAACAAGGTTCTAAAGTGGTCACGCCAAAACAAAACGTTGAAAGTTGTGAGCGATCAAGTCAGCAGCCCAACCTGGGCGCGTACGCTGGCAGAAATAACAAGCTTTATGCTGGCCAAAAACAAAAAAGACATTTTCGAAAATATCCGTGAAAGAAGTGGCATTTACCATTTGGCGGGCAGTGGCTTCGCCTCCCGTTATGACTGGGCCAAGCAGATCCTGGCTAATGACCCGGAACCCTCAGAGCAGATTGTTCAAGCGATTGAGCCGGCGCTTAGCGAGGAATTCCCCACACCTGCCGTCCGTCCGCTCTTTTCGGCATTGGACTGCTCCCGTTTTGAAGAAACGTTTGGCCTGCAATTACCAGGCTGGGAGCAGACATTAAAACTCGCAATGGTCAGGTGATTAGTCAATAGCATCACGGTTATCAGGCAATTCATCTCAATAATGACAAGTAAGTATCATATTTTACGACCAATGAATGGCTGAAGAGATGGTCAGGAGCAATATTACCGAATTTCTTCATACACATCGCTTCTCTAGCAACAAGTTGACCCGATAAAAACAAATGAGGCTCTTACAAGCAAAGAGTTGGACAGGAAATAAATACCTGTCCAACTCTATTTGTTTAGCTAACTGTTCAGGCAATATTATTATGGCAAACCAAATGTTCTGACGAGGAAGACAGCCATCTGGGCTCTTGTCACCGACGACTCAGGACAGTAAGTTCCACTTCCGCAGCCTCCGGTGATCCCTTCAGTTGCCAATTGCTTGATCCACGCGGCTGCCCAATAGGTGGGAGGCACATCCGTAAACCCTGAGCCGACTCCTATGTCCGGCGGCGTGTAGGAAGAGCCGTGTTTTGCTCGCAACAGAAAGATCGCCATCTGTGAACGGGTCACCGGTCCTTCAGGACAGTAATTGCCACTTCCACAGCCTCCGGTGATCCCCTCTGCTGCCAGTTGCTTGACCCAGGACGCGGCCCAATAAGTGGTCGGCACATCGCCAAAGCCGGTGGTGCCGCCTACTGCCGGCGGATTGTAGGTTGAGTTATGGATGCCTCGCAGCAGAAAGATCGCCATCTGTGAACGGGTGACGGTTGTCTCTGGACAATAGCGGACCGGACCGGTGGCACATCCGCCCGTGATCCCCCCTTTCGAAAGCCGTTCGACAAAATCCCATGCCCAGTAACTGGTAGACACATCTGCAAAGGTCTGTGGTGTCACTGCATTGACCGCCGCGGCTGCATCCACAATGCCAGCGCCACAATCCGATGTCCCATAACAATTACTCGAAGGCGGAAAAGCCCTGGCTGTGCTCTGCAGAATTTGCTGCACCTGATTTGGGGTGAGGTAAGGGTTACGTGCCAGCATCAATGAGACCACACCCGTGACATGCGGAGCCGCCATACTGGTGCCCTGAAAAGAGGCGTAACCATCAGCGACTGGAACGGTGGTTCCTGTATTGATTGTCGAAAGCACACCGGTATCCCAGGTAAAGTCGCCACCGGGCGCGCTAATATCTACCGTTGAACCAAAATTGCTATAAGGAGCGCGAAAAGCATCACTGGCGGTAGCCGCCACTGTAATGACACCATTACAATTGCCAGGCTCGGAATTACTTGCGTTCGTAGACTCATTGCCGGCCGCAACGACAACAATCGCGCCGGCAGCCACCACGCTATTAATTGCATTTTGATACGTGGCAGAACATGGGCCAGGGCCACCAATACTGATGTTGATCACCTTGGCAGGATTGGGATTCGCCGGTACACCCGAGACCGGTAAACCGGCTGCCCAACGCGTACCATCCGCAATATCTGAAAGAAAGCCACCGCACTTGCCGAGCACACGTATCGGGAGGATCTTGGCGTTCCAGTTGATGCCTGCCACGCCAATTCCATTATTGCTGTTGGCACCGATCGTTCCAGCCACATGAGTGCCATGCCAGGAACTGTCTAATACAGCGCAGTCTGCAAAAGCAGTCGTATGAGTTTCAGCATCTGTGACCCAATCCCCCGGATCGCTTGGGTTGTTGTCTCGTCCATTGCCATCATTCGCGGTCGACACGTCACCAATAAAATCATATCCCGGAACAGTGCGCCCGCTCAAGTCCACGTGATTTGTAATCCCGGTGTCCATCACTGCTACGACAGTGCTGGCTAATCCAGTTGTAACATTCCATGCGGCCGGCGCATTGATCCCCCAGGTACCCTTGTAATTCCACTGGTTTGTATATTGGGGATCATTTGGGGTCAGGGTGTAATGAAAAATCTTATCAGGTTCGGCATATTCGACTTCCGGCAAGGTCATCAGTTGCTGGCTTAATGCCTGCACCTGTTCCAGGGGGAGCCGCTCTGGCAATTCCAAGACCTGGGCATTGTCAGTCATGGTCCGCATGTATCTCAACGCCATCCCAGACCTGGTGCTTAAGGTTTCGGCAGCCCGGGCCTGCTCATTACTGGAGAGTGACTCGGTCGCATCCTTAAATTTCACAATAATGCGATTGGTCCGGCTGAGCGGTTCATTCACCTGTTTTATTAGGATAGGAGGAGTATCTCCCATTGCGCGGACAGCTTGTGCGTTGACAATTTGAGCACGGGGAATGATGAGCATAGCAATAAGAATCATTACACGGAGCAGGCTGTAGGATCTTTTCATAATTGGTTCTTTCCTGATGAACACGGTGAATTCGACAGACTTAATTTGGGTTGTTGGAATGGGTTGATATTTCCCACATAGGATCTTATAGAATAAAAAATTTCTGCTTTGTCTCAAACATAAGTATATATTGTCTATACTGTTCTTACAACTTAGAAAATGTTACAGGTGCATTGGGGTTTTATATCCCGCAATACCCATGAGATTTAACCTCACTTCAATCTTATACTTTGATTGCTCCTCCAAAGCGTATGCCTGAATCCAGTTGTAGACCGGTTATGACGCCAATCTTTTGATAACCAAAACGAGGCAGGTTATGAATCCTGCCTCGTTGCTCAAGTTAGCGATGGAGTGATGAAAAGCTTATGGGAGTGAGAAGGTTCTCACCAGGAACACTGCCATCTGCCCCCGTGTGACCGGAGACTCAGGGCAGTAAGTTCCAGTTCCGCAGCCTCCTGTGATCCCTTCAGCTGCCAATTGCTTGATCCAGGCTGCCGCCCAGTAGGTTGTCGCCACATCACTAAAGCCCGTACTGTCTCCCACCGCAGGCGGGCTGTAGCTGGTTCCATGCTTGGCTCGCAGTAGGAAGATTGCCATTTGGGCACGCGTGACCGGAGACTCAGGGCAGTAAATGCCAGTTCCGCAGCCCCCTGTGATGCTGTCTGCTGCCAACTGCTTGATCCAGACTGCCGCCCAGTAGCTGATGGCCACATCGCTGAATCCGGTACTACCCCCCACTGCAGGTGGAACGTAGGAAGAGCCATGGATGCCGCGTTCGAGAAAGACTGCCATTTGTGCACGATTCACGGCCAGTGCCGGGCAGTACATCATCGGAGTTGTCGAGCAGCCGGCCGTGATTCCTGCATTAGCAATTGATTTGATATAGGGCGAAAATGGATCCGAGAGCGAGACATCAGTGAACGTATCATAAAAGAAGACGTCATCGATCAACATACCACTGAAAAGCTGTGTATCTGTGACAACCTTAAACTCCAAATCTCCGGTTTGTCCAACGTATGCGCTCAAATCCAGGGTAGTTTGCACCCAGCCACCCGTATTACTGCACCCCAGGTCCCAAGTCTGTAAGATTGTGCTATTGAACAAAACATATCCGTGATCGGTTACACAAATATCCTCTGAATTAATCCAGTACCAAAAGCTCATATGTGTATTGGCAGCAATGGTAACACTCTGCCAGACGCGGGAAGTTTCGTTATTATCATCACCGAGGTATGCCATCCAGGCACCACCATGTGCTGTAGCTGGGAAACCATTGTGTGCACTCGGATTCCAGACAATATCATATCCATGGGTTGAAAATTCCTGCCACCCTACGCCCCGCCCCTGTTCAAAATCACTATTCACCGGCGCGCTGGGCGCCGCCCTGACGGATCTCTGCGGTACAACCATCCCCGCCAATAGAAGAATGCCCAAGGCTAGCCTGATAAACCTTGGGAGCAATTGCTTTTTCATGTTGTCCTCCTTTGTGTATTAACTTGTACGATTAGAGCGGAAAATCCGGCAAAATCACCACCGACTAGATATTTTATAGCATATTAGTCAGTGAAATACAAGCATTAAAATCAAATTAAACCATCCTTAAAATGAGAAAAGGTTACACGGGCTCTTTCAAGAGTATGGAACAACATGAGCCGTCTGATCACGGCTCGTGCTATTTTTTCCTTTTTCCTTCTAACTAAGGTAGAGGAATCCCAAAAGCTTTGTCAAGGAAGACCGCCATCTCTCCCCGTGTGACAAAGGCTTGTGGGCAATACATCAATGGGCTTGCGGAACAGCCCGATGTAATTCCATCGTTATACAATTGCTCAATAAAGGGAGTGAAAGGATCCGCCGGAGAAAGATCGGTGAACATTCCATTGGGAGAAGGAGCAGGGGAGAAGTTGCCCAGCGCTCGTTCGATGAAGACAGCCATCTGTGCACGCGTGATTGGGAGCGTGGGGCAATACATCAGCGGGCTGCTCGAACAGCCAGAGGTGATTCCAACATTATAGAGCTCTTCAATAAAGGGCTTAAAGGGATTCCCACTAGAAATGTCAGTGAACATTCCATTTGGAAAAGGGTTGGGCGAGAAGTTGCCCATCGCCCGTTCGATGAAGACAGCCATCTCGCCGCGCGTGACCGGATTATCCGGACAATACATTCTTGGAACTACTGAACAGCCGGCTGTGATTCTGGCACTATAAAAACCTTCAATGTAACGATAAAAGATATGCGTCGCCGGCACATCTGCAAATGTTGTGTACCTTATCTGATAGATTCTGCCTGTCCCGTAATCTGCCAGATATAGCTCTCCATTCTCATCCTCGCCAAACGTAGAGATGGAATAAGGAGTATCACCTAAGGCAGTAATGCTCCATCCACTGACAGCATTGCCTTGCAGGCTGAACAATGCACCTGTACAAAAATCACCGTAGAAGTAATGGCCCTGCAGGAGTGAGTACTGCAACCCCCGATATATATAACCACCTGTCACCGCGCAACCAACCGAATGATCATATTCAGCAATAGGGAGGATTTTCCCGCTTTGATCACAACCGGAGGATGGGTTGAAACATAATGAACCCTCCATGACACGCCAGCCATAATTTTCTCCTCCTCCGCTTGCAGCCGGCTGAAAATCGATCTCTTCGCGCCTGGCCTGCCCAACATCGGCAATGAAAAGATCGCCCGTTTGAGAATCAAAGGAAAATCGCCAGGGATTTCGCAGGCCATACGCCCATATTTCCTTTCGAACGGCCGGGTTTGGGTCATTAAAGAAAGGATTGCTTGATGGTATCCCATAGGGTGAACCGGAATCTACATTGATGCGAAGAATTTTTCCCAGTAGGACCGTGAGGTTCTGAGCATTATTTGGCAGATCGCCTCCACCGCCACCATCTCCGGTTGACCAATAGAGATAGCCATCTGGACCAAACGCCAGTGTTGCCCCGTTGTGATTAGTATTATTTGGATGAGGGATAGTGAGGAGGGTTGTTCTGCTGCCAGCATTTGCCAAATCAGGATTCGTGGAAGAACGCGTGAACCTTGATAAAACCAAGGAACCATCTTGAACGGTATGCACCGTATAGAATTGACCATTGCTGGCGTAATTCGGATGAAAAGCCAGGGCTAATAATCCCTGTTCGCTGCCGGAGAAATTCACAATAGTATGTACGTCGAGGAAGGGTGTCGGTAACAGTGTCCCATTTTTGATAATGCGAATCCGTCCTGTTCGTTCGACAATGAACAGTCTTCCTGACGCATCTCCTGCGTTTGCGATAAAAACAGGCTGGGTCAGACCACCGGTTACTTCAGTGAACCGAATGTTAGCCGGATCAAGAATCACCTCAGCTTTGACCGGATTTTGCCTCGCCGCAACAAACATCAGAGCGAAGAAACAGCTCATTAAGAGAACCCAACGCACGATCTGGACTTTCATTTGTGATTCCTTTCCATATCAACACCACATAAAAACCATGATGAAAGACGGATGCTTATCCAAATTTGCCTCCATCTGCCGCATTCTCAATGTTACCTTGATATCTGTAATCTACGCGATAAACCTGCCAGGCATGTAAGATTTCTTAATGTTTCTAGCAATCGAACCAACATATTTGTTATTGCTCGCTCCGCAGATTAAGGATCCCAGCCAGACCAAGAGAGATATAATCAGAATATCGTAAGAGAATGGAGGCAGTCATGAACTATTTAATCTTTTCCAACCCATTCAGGAAGGGCTTGCAGGCGGTCGTGTTGCTCGCAATGCTGATGTTTAGCCTGAGTCCGGGTGGCGCAAGGACGGCTTATGCCGCGCCTTCCAATGATCTATTTATCAACGCGATGAGCATCAATACTGTTCCCTTCCAACATATCATTTCCACCACGGATGCCACGGAAACGGATCCCAGTGATCCTGATAGTGTTCCATGTGAAGGCAGAATACTTGATCGAGGAAAAAGGACAGTCTGGTATCGCTACCAGCCCTCCTCCAACAGAGGGCTCCATGTGGATACCATCGGTTCCAACTACGATACCTTTATTGCGATATGGAAAGGCACGGCTCTGAATAACATCACGCTGGTGACTTGCGACGATGATGTATTTAGCGACCAATATTCAGAAGTACTATTTGCCGCGACGGCTGGCAATACCTACTACATTGAAGTTGCTGGATATGCTGGAACCGAAACTGTTCCTAACCAACCTCAGGCTGGAGGCAATCTGCAATTCCATATCTCAAGCTTTGAGGATGTCCCGAGTTCCTACTGGGCATGGGGCTATATCGAGGCGTTGTACGCCGCTCGTGTGACCAGCGGCTGCAGCACCACGCCATTGCTTTACTGTCCAGTGGGGGTTGTCACGCGCGATCAGATGGCCGTCTTCCTGCTGCGCGCCAAATATGGCGGGGATTACCTTCCGCCTGCCGTGGGAGCAACCACGGGCTTCAATGATGTGCCTACCACTTACTGGGCTGCAGCATGGATCAAACAACTTGCAGCAGAAGGAATTACAGGTGGCTGTGGCGGCGGCAATTACTGCCCGGGCAATCCAGTGACCCGTGATCAAATGGCGGTCTTCCTCTTGAAAGCCAAGCATGGGGCAAGCTATATCCCTCCAGCTGTAGGTAGTAGCACTGGTTTTTTGGATGTGCCTACCACTTACTGGGCTGCAGCATGGATCAAACAACTGGTGGCAGAAGGCATTACGGCAGGGTGTGGCGGCGGTAATTACTGCCCGGGCAACGCGGTGACCCGCGACCAAATGGCCGTCTTCATATGCCGGACGTTTGGTATCGCCCCTCTCCCAGGAGGATAATCTGACTCCCCTGGTATCAGGACTCGGCATAAGTAACAAGACTCTCTAACATAGCCGCAGTGGAAGTAACTTACTTTCCACTGCGGCTAGAAAATATTGTGGGAAGAACAAACGATTTCCCGTTGCAGGCAGCAGGGTGTTTTTCCGAGATGGGATAGTCTCTGGGCGTTTGTATCTGGTATCATCATAAGGATGCTTCCACTGGCCAAAGTGATTGATCGTCTCAGCCTATTCCTCAGGAAGATCATCCCTATCCGCCGTATTTTTGCGCAAAACGGGATTATCTCTTGACTGAAGCTGCCCAGATGGCTGTCTTCCTGGAGAAGGGCAGGCACAGTTCCGGCCCTACTGGTCAGGTTCGGTGATACCGCCGGTCATTGGGCGCAACACTGGATCGAAGCCTTGAAGAATGATGCCTGACCAGCGGCTGCGGGAGTGGTTACTACTTTCCGGACAATTCTGTCACGCGTGCACAAATGGCAGTTTTCCCGGTGAAAGCATTCAATGAGCGAATTCGTAATTTAAAGTTCTCATCCGTTTCAATATAAATTATTCAATACTGAGCTCTCCAATGTTCGAGAGGACATTTCCAGCGTTCAGAAAGATTACGATTGCGAGACATCTACTTTCTTTTTCCAAAGATGGACATCGAAAGCGGTGGCCATCTTGCCCAGGTGAGGCTTCTGGAGACTGCCAGGCGCGTCGCACCTGTACACGCGGTTGTATACGAAAGCCGGGATGTCAGTGTGCCATTTTTGGACGATGTACTCCAGCAGGCTGATGCCGCCAGCTCGATCTTCGTTATCCATTGGGGGCCTCATGTTCCCGATCTGATCCACCGGCTGGTGGATAGGAACGTCGTGTATTTATCCTACAGCACAGGATATGGATTTAAAGTTCCGGGGCGCGTTCCCATCGTAGCGGGCAGCCGGCATACGCTGGCCTATTGGGGCAAACACGCGCCTGATTCCCTGGTTTATTATCTGCCGGCCATTATCTCAGATGAATTCACAAACCTGCATCAAAATCGGGACATCGATGTATTGGTGCAAAAGCGAAAATCTTCGCGCTATTTGCTGGAAGAGCTGGTGCCTGCCCTACAACCTCATTGTTCTGTCACGGTCCTTGATTCATGGGTGGAGGATCTCGCAGTGATTTTCAACCGGACCAAGGTCTACCTCTATGATTCTTCCGAATACTGGGCACAGCACGGCTTGAGCGAAGGTTTCGGATTACCGCCGCTTGAAGCGCTGGCATGCGGCTGTACGGTATTCTCAAGTATCAATGATGCTCTTTCGGATTATCTGGATCCCGGGTTCAACTGTCAAAAATTACACACTTATTCCCTACAGTACGACTTGAAACGTATCTCGAGCGTTATCCGCGACTGGCACGGCCAAACTCAGGAAAATGATCCTGCGGCGGAGTATCGAAGCCATGCTGTGGAGAGACGTTTGGGAGTTATCATCTCCGGCCTCAACGACTTCTTCGACCATCAGAGGCTTGATCCAACTGCATTCCAAACTGCAGACATTTCTCTTGGGCAAGCCAATGCCCAAGCTGTGAACAAGACGTCCGTCTCCAAATTTGTTTCGGGCATCAGCCGATTTCTTCCGGGATTCGTAAAGAACTGGATTAAGTCCTTGCGATTTGGCTGAAAATCCGGTCGCGCGTGTTCTCGCCAGATACCTTCAGATAAGGAAGAAATCAACTCGTTCGCCAGGGCCAACACCTGTAAAGTCGCGTCGAACGCAAACAATATTGATATAATCCCTTTTCTTGGTTTAGAATTGAAATGCTACTTGCAAAAACATAGGATACTGCATCAGAGAAAATGATAAAAGAAAACGATATTCCTTTCTATGACTCGGCTAAACAGCAAACTGCCTGGCTGGATGAGTTCCTGCAAACCCTGCGTTACAAGGACCTGATCGTACATCTCGTCAAGCGAGATATCACTGCCCGCTATAAACGCTCCGTCCTCGGCATCGCCTGGACCATGCTCAACCCATTGGGGATGATGGTCATCCTGACCCTTGTCTTCTCGAATTTATTCGCCACGGTGGAAGGATATGCCGCTTATATCCTCAGCGGGTTACTTATGTGGAACTTCTTTGTCCAGGGCTCGGTCGCAGGGATCAATAGCGTGGTCTGGGGCGGCGACCTATTCCAAAGGATCTATTTCCCACGTTCGATTTTCGCGATCTCCGCCGTTGGAACCGGTATCATCAACCTGTTGCTGTGTCTTGTGCCTTTTATCATGGTGAGCATCGTCGTTGGTAAGCCTCCGACGATCTACTTCATCATGATCATCATCCCCATAGTGCTACTTGCCATGTTTACCCTGGGGCTGACCTTGATCATTGTCAGTCTCGGCGTGCGGTTTCCTGATGTTGTGGAAGTGTACAACAACATCATCCTACTGGCATGGATGTACCTCACTCCCATTATTTATCCGGTCGATATCCTGCCGCCCTGGCTACTTTCATTGCTAAAGTTCAACCCGCTTTTCCACCTTGTGAACCTGTTCAGGGACCCTCTCTATTATGGGCGGATGCCCTCCCTCCAATCCGTGGGGATTTGTTCGATCATCAGCATTGGAGCGCTGATCCTGGGTTGGTTCATTTTCTCGAGGATGACTGATGAAATTGCCTACCGAGCCTAATGGCTTTCCAGATAGCAACACAGTAATTGGGGTGGAACAAGTCTCGGTCAAATACTTCGTGCCGCGTGAACACGTGTCTACTTTCAAGGAATACGCCATTCGCAAGATCCAACGCCGCATCCAAAACGATGTGTTCTGGGCACTCAAAGACGTCAGTTTCGAGATAAAGAAGGGCGAGGTCTTTGGTTTGATCGGCGCGAATGGCGCCGGGAAGAGCACCCTGCTTAAACTTATCGCTCGCGTCCTAAAACCCACGCAAGGCCGGGTTTGGGTGAGGGGGCGAATTGCCCCTCTACTCGCCATGGGAGCTGGTTTTCACCCAGAGCTTTCTGGGCGAGAAAATGTTTTCCTGAACGGAACCCTGCTCGGTTATTCCCACAAACAGATCCGCAACCGGTTCGAAGCCATCGTCGAGTTCGCCGAACTCCAAAACTTTATTGACGCGCCTTTGCGGACGTATTCTTCCGGTATGACTGCCCGCCTGGGCTTCTCGGTCGCAACCGACCAGATGCCGGATGTTCTCATCGTGGACGAGGCCCTGGCCGTGGGCGATGCTGCCTTTCGCGAAAAAAGCCTGGAACGCATCCGTGAATTCCAGAGAAATGGCGCGACTACGTTGTATGTGACCCATAGCATGGGTGAAGTAGAAAACACCTGCGATCGCGCCGCCTGGCTCGACCATGGACATTTGCGCTTTGTTGGAAACACGAAGGAGGCGGTCGATCTCTATTTGAACCGCGTTCCTGCAGGAGTATCCTATTCGTGATCTACACTTGGGGAACTCTTTTCATGACGTTCTTTTGGAGACTGCTGAAGAGAGCTAACCCATTAAGAATCCAGTCTCTGCCTCCTTGGCCCAAGGCTGTTCCCTTTGTCAGTGTTGTGATCCCCTGCTATAACCACGGACAATATGTAGATGAAGCCGTTCAAAGTGTCCTGGAGCAAACCCTCCAGGACTTCGAGATCATCATTGTCAATGACGGTTCAACTGATCGAGAAACCACTGGTATCCTGAACTCCCTGGAACGGCCAAAAACACGCGTAATCCACCTGCCGCAAAACATGGGATTGCCCGCCGCCCGTAATAGGGGCATCCGCGAATCGCAGGGGAAATATATTTGTTGTTTGGATGCGGACGATAAGCTGCAGCCTACTTATCTCGAGAAAGCAACCGCGATGATGGAGAGCAACAGCGGTATCTCCTTCGTGGGGTCCTGGACGCAGGTCTTTGGAAGCGAGAGCCGCGTCTGGTATGCAAAACAATTCGATCCTGACGAAATACTTTACTCCAACCAGTTCAACTCACTCGCCGTTTTTCGCAGGACAGCCTGGGAAAGGGCGGGCGGTTTCTTTGAAGAAATGCGGGAGGGCTTCGAAGACTGGGAGTTCTGGGTACGCCTCACCGGTCTCGGATATCGCGGCTACCAGATTCCGGAAAAGTTAATTCACGTGAGGCGGGTTGGGCATAGCTTTGCGCTGCGTGCGGCCGAAAAAAAAGAGGTTTTGGTTGAGCAGATCAAAGCCCATAATTCCCACTTATACATCGATCCTCGAGCCGCGATCCGTAAAATCAAAAGGAGTTACCGCGACGTGTACACTTTTCGGCCGTTTGCGAATTTGGAGAACCGCTCTTACAATCTGCCCGGAAGCGCGCGGATGATCGTCTCCCACCTGGATTCAGCCGGTACCATAGAATGGCTTCATCTTCATCCGCCCGCCTCGCCTTTTATCTGGGTTGCCAAACGAGTATTGGATGAAACCGCCATCGATGCGTTGTATGAAGCTACGCCGTTTGTTTATATTCTGACGAATTTCCTGCCCCGCTATGCCCGCACGGAAGCTGTCCACTCTCTGAGAAAGATCTGGAAAATTGCTTCCATCCATACTTTGAGCTCTGCATCCCATGACTCAGCCAGGGTTGGAGCAGATTTGGCAAGACGGTGAGGGAGCCCGAGTTGACTGGCGGGAAAAGTCATTCAAACTCTGAACTCGGCTTTCCACTACTTCGGTAGACAACGAAACGATCTAAGCCCAAGGTGGGCCCTTATGCCTTCATTTGTCTGAACGAACGATAGGGGTAGCAGGAATTCTTGCATATTCATTTTATGGTATAAACCCTTAAAATCTCAAAGTCAAAAAACCACGAAGATCTATATGCGCGTTCGGTCTATCGAAGCGTAGATAGGCTTATTCGTTTAGTCACTTCTTATGTCAATCAATTCCCCTACACCACAATCTTTTCCTGAGGGATCGTTTTCTCCAGAGAAACTGGAAGAAATCCTACAGCGAACCCAAGATAACGTGTATTCGCATTCCTTGTTGTCTAACCCAACGAAATTGCTGTCAGATTCCAGCAATCGGATGGATTCACGATTGCTTCCGCTGCTTCCAGCTGACCTGGTTGAAAAAATTGCAATGATTCGAAATGCCCAGGCTCCCTATTATGTTGTGAGTGGCAATCTCTTGGCCAAGCTGATCAAGAGATTGCACAACATAGTCCTGAAACTCTTTGGGCGCAAGCAAGCTTATTACAACAGCCTGACGTTGGACCTACTGGAGAGTATGTCGACCTATCTTTATGCCTTACAAGAACACAACAAACTGCAATCTTCCCGAATCGAGGCTCTTGCCAGACAAGTTATGCTTCAAACAGAACAATTTGCAGCCCTACAAATTAATTATCAAAAGGTGGTGCTCGGAAGCAAACAAATTACGACCAGGCAGGATGAAGGGCAGGAAGTAGAAGAACAGACAAAACAACCTGCCTCGCAACAAAATGAAAAACAATAAAATCTCTATAGCACCTACCGATCAGGATTTTTCTGCCGGTTTATTATGCGTATTTGTCTATTGAGTTCGAGTTATCCGCCCCAGGATACAGAGGGCATTTCCCGGCAGCGACAAACGTTAGCGACCGAATTCGCCCGCCTTGGTCATGAAGTCCATGTGGTGACGCTTGGTGTATTCAGCCATGTTCGCAACGAAGACGGTGTAATCGTACACCGCGTGGCGTTCCATTGGTTCAACTCTTTCTCAGATAGTTATCCTGGTCTGGATAACACTCTAACGAGAAGTCAGGCTCTCTACGAGGGTCTACGCCAATCCTTGGATACCTCCGTCTTTGATATCGTCGACATTCCGCTTTGGGGGACGCAAGGTTTTGTCACCCAACAGTTCTATACTGGCTGCACGATCCTCTGGTTACAAACAACGTTGGCTCAGATTTTGAAAATTCATGAGCGCAACCCAAGTGAGGAAGAACAGATTAAATTGATGCTCGAGAAGATGATCCTGGAACGCGCCCATGGTCTTCTGGCGGATTCGCAGAGTGTATTGGACTCCGTACAAAGCGATTATGGGATCCATACCGATGCTCCAACGGGCGTTGCTTACCTGGGTCTTCCTCCTCTATCCGCGCAGCCTGACCGTCTAAATAAGAACGAAGTAGAGGCTCTGGTCGTTGGAAGACTGGAAAAGCGCAAGGGCACCCCGCTTTTATTCGAGATTCTTCCTGCTCTGCTGCAACAGCACCCGCAGCTCACGGTCAGATTTGTTGGCCGGGATAACAGCGTGTCAGATGGGTGGCAGACCTTGCATAAACAGACTTACCCGGAGTACTTCAAGCAGCGCTACCCTCAATGGGCTGCGCGCGTCTTCTTTGAAGGATATGTGAGCGAAGAACGCCTGCAAGAATACTACCGTCAGGCGGATATCTTCCTGGCCCCATCGCTTTATGAATCCTTCGGCCTGACCTATCTGGAGGCCATGCGCAGCGGTTTGCCAGTGGTCACGTTTTCCACCGGCGCTGCCACAGAGATCTTTGCTGCCGGTGAAGCAGACGGCGCCATCTTGGTCCCTGCCGAAGACAAAAATGAATTGGCAGCCGCGGTGAAGAAATTAGTAGAAAACTCTCAATTCCGGAATGAGCTTGGCCAGGCCGGATTGAACCGTTTCCAGGCTGCGTTTACGGTCCAGGCGATGGCACAGACAACGCTCAAGTTTTATCAGCAAGCTCTTGCCCATCGTTCAAAAGCGCACCGGAATACTCAAAAAATATACCAGGTGATGGAGGCGCTGGATGTTGGGGATGCCGTCAGTAAAATTGCAATTGACAACGCAAGCCTGCTGGAAGAGCTGGGACAACCAAGAGAGATCCTTACCCGGTATGCGGACGAAGCAGTACGCGGTTACACCATCCCGCGCAGCAGGATCCTCTCCGATCCGGACTGTGGGCTGATCTTTCATTACTGGGGTTATAACCACTCCACATGGATGCTCCCCGCCGCCAAAGGGCGTAAAGCGCTTTACTATCACAATATCACGCCCCCCCATTTCTTTTCAAGCGACTCGGTCGCATATCGCCTGACATCGCAGGGCTATACTCAGTTGAGCCACATCCTCGACCATTTTGACCTGTTGATCGGTGACTCGCAGTACAACATTCAAAGCCTTGCTCCATATCTGACCCGTCCCATGCCTGCACTTCCCATCTACCCGGTCATCGATCTCGCTCAGATGAAAGAGCATCCATATGATAAATCGCTGGTCGATCATCTCCACTCCACCCGGCAGGTCAACATCCTTTTTGTGGGACGCATTGCACGCAATAAACGTCAGGACCGCCTGATGCAGGCCTTCGACTACTATTATCGCGAGATTAACCCCCAGGCACATTTGTGGCTGGTGGGCAATGAAAACGGCGACCCTGCCTACCGCGCCGAGCTGGAGGAGCTACGGCTCTCGCTGGCATCCTGCGATAACGTTCACTTCACTGGTAAAATCGGCGATGCCCAAACCTATGCTTATTACCGCGCAGCAGATATATTTCTTAGCGCTTCGGAGCACGAAGGTTTCGGAGTGCCACTTGTGGAAGCTATGACCTTCGATGTGCCAATCATTGCTTATGCAGCTACAGCGGTACCTGAAACGATGGGGAATGCCGGAACCCTTATCGATACCTGGGATGATCAACACGTAGCCGGTCTAATTCACGAGCTTCATTACAATCACACAGGAAAAGAACAACTGCTTGCAAAACAAAGCCAAAACCTGAAGCGCTTTACCTCCAATGAGGCTAAAACGCGCTTGAAGGCCGTGATTAATTTTCTTCAAAGCGGCGAGACGGGCACATTGCTGGAAGAGATTCAACCTAAGGTAGAATAGCCTAGATGTCCAACATAGACGATGATTCTTATCCCCAACCAACAAAAGAGTTTATTCGTAATTCTCTGACGTATGGCCTGCTGTCGGAAGAGCAAGAAGAGGTGAAGGAGAACACGGACCTAGTGTATCTCACTCAAAACCGCGGAAGGTTGATGAGCGGATTGATTGAATTTGCTCTTAAAAACAAGGAAAAGATCGTACGTATTCCTATCTTAGGCAGGTTAGCTTTGTCGGTCAAAAGCAGTATGATGAGCAGGGGCTTGTCGGCGCAAAGAACTTATGGCTCCGAACTGGATTTTACGGATATTTTAGGGCTGGGGAACGATGACTTTATCCGGCAGCTATACCTTCGTGCGCTCGGCCGTTCTCCTGATCCCCATGCCATAGAACACTGGAACGTCGCTTTGAACAGCGGTGCAAAAAAGGAAGCCATTATTTATATGATCTGTATCTCTAAAGAATTTGCAGCCAGACAACGCGTGGCTTACTTGAGTGAATACCACAAAGTATATAGAGTTTATCAGATCCGCGAGGTGGTCAAACGAACACCAGGGTTAGGATGGCTTTGGTCAGCTATAGCAATACCGAGAAGACTTACCAGGCTTTCCGAAGCCCTATTGTTCCAGTCTAATGCGCTGCAAACCCGTATCGACACGTTGAACTCGGAATATTCACAAAGTTTCCAGAATCTCTCAACACAGATAAAACTGCTATCCTCACAACAGAAGGCTTTGCAAGCTCAACTGGATATAGCGAACCAAAATATCATTAAAGCAAATGCTAAACTTGATGAGACCGGGGTTACAGTTCTCAACGCAGTCAATCAGCTTGATATAGCTAACCAAAATATTATTAAAGCAAATGTTAAACTTGATGAGACCGGGGTTACAGTTCTCAACGCAGTCAATCGGCCTAAACCTGTTATCTATGGTTTGCCCGGTGGAGTCACAGCTATCCAGACCAAGGATTATATTATTGGGGTTCCTTCGGAGGAGTGGCGGCTGGCATTATTTCTCAGCCAATATGGTCGGTTTGAGTTCGGAACTGAAGATTTCTTTCGCTCGATTTTAAAAGAAGGTATGAACGTTCTGGATATCGGTGCAAATCTTGGAATTTATACTTTGCATGCCCTTGCCGCCGGCTGCCACGTGTATTCTTACGAGCCAACCCCAAAAGTCTTCAACATTTTGCTAGATAATATTGGGATAAATGGATTCGAACCTACCGGGAGGGCGCAGACATACAACCTGGCTGTTTCCGACACAGAAGGTGAAATGAAATTTGCAATCTATGAAAGCCTGAATGGGCACAACACCTTTTTCCCTTCTGATGAAAATGATAAAACAATTCAAGTCAAAACAGTAAGTCTAGATAATCATCTGGCACGCCTTTCACACGTTGACGTTGCTAAAATTGATGTAGAGGGCGCTGAATACCTTGTTTTAAAGGGAATGAGGGGCATCATTGCCAGAAACCCCCACTTAAAAATCATCATGGAATTTGCTCCCTCGCACCTTAAACGTGCAGGAAAAGATCCTTTAGATTTTATTCAGCAAATCCGCTCCATGGGTTTGGGTATCCGTCTAATTGATGAAAACTCAGGAGAAATACTTGAGATCAGTGACGAAGATTTATGTAAAGTTTTTTCAGCCAATGTTCTGCTCGAAAAATCATCTTAGGAAAATGAGATTGTAACAAAAGGATATAGACATTATGCGGGTATTGGTCGCAGGCTCTTGTTCGCCATTTTCAGGACGTGAAGAAATTCATTGGACAACGATACTAACAAAAACGTTGAAAAATAAAGGGATCGATGTAGATAGTTTCATGTTACCATTCATTAACAACCCTTTATTAATTCCCGAACAAATGATGTCACTAAGACTACTTGACGTAGAGGACAGTTGCGATCTTTTGCTGACAGTCGGTTATCCTGCCTTTGTTCTCAAACATCGCCATAAAAGGGTTTTGTTGTTTTCTCTTTCTTCGAGCCTGCACGAACATTTTGGGACAGAATATGGAGTTCTCTCCACGCCTCAATATCAACGCATTCGGGATGCAGTACATGTGGCGGAACGAAAGTGTCTCATGGAAGCGGAACGCGTTCTGTGTGCTTCCGAAACTCTCGCAGCCCAAATCCAAGCTCAATATCACCTTCCCACAAAGGCTTTAATTTTTGATAACAATTTGAACCATACCAATCCGGCAAGTTTCTTTGAAGAAGGTACGTGGGTAGTCTGCGAATCGACGCTTGAGCCATCGGATCGAATGGACCTGCTTTTGAACGCGGTCACGCATGCCAAGGAGCCGTGGCAGCTTATGATCTTTGTGCCATCTGCATCCGAAGTTTATAGGCAAGGGCTGGACCAGCGCATAGAACGTCTGGGATTGAAAGAACGTGTTCTTGTCAAAGATACAGCACTTTCGCTACAGGATGGGTCAAAAAAAGTGCAGGCTTTTGTCGCTCTTCCTTTTACTACGACACGCATTTCCGGAAGTCTGTTGCAGGCGATAAAATCCCGTATCCCGGTGGTGACGGCAGCGGATTGTGGAGCGATCCTTGAAGTGACTCAGAACGAAAAGAATGGATTGGTTGTTGAGCCGTCCGCAAGGGAAATTGCCCATGCCTTGGATCTACTGATTTCAGATATAAAACTCCATCAACGAGTATCCCAAGGATATGGTCGTTCCAATCGTAAACTCCTTCAGATTGAGAAACTGATCGAGAGCTTGGTGGAATAATATGCGGATCGCGTTGTTCAATATCATGATGCCTCAGATCCGAGGAGGTGCTGAAATCCTGGTAGACGATCTAGCGGAACAGTTACAAGCCTACGGGCACGAGGTCATGTTATTCCGATTGCCATTTCCCCGGTCGTTCGAAGCGCCACTGATTGCTATGATCGAGTCGGCGCGTACGCTTTGCTTTGATGAATTCGATCGTGTGATCGCCTTTAAGTTTCCGGCGTACTGTATTAAACATCAGGGGAAGGTCATCTGGATGTTTCACCAGTTCCGGCAGGTCTATGATCTATGGGGAAAGGAATATGGGCTCCAACCCGGTCCAACGGGCGAAAGCATTAAGAAAACCGTCATGACTGCCGACAACGAGGATATTCCGCGTTCCCGTCACATCTTCACAAATTCTTTGGAAGTCGCCAACCGTTTGAAGAAGTTTAATGGCATCGATGCGAAGGTCTTGATGCCGCCCTTAAAAAATCCAGAACATTACTTTACAGATCATACGGGCGACTATATTTTCTATCCCAGCCGGATTACGCCGTTGAAACGGCAGCATCTGGCGATTGAGGCAATGCGCTATGTGAAAAGCGGGGTGCGTCTGATTGTTGCGGGTGTTTGTTCAGAATTGGGATATTTGAATCAGTTAGAACGGCTTATCCAGGAGAATGGGCTCGAGAAGCGCGTAGAGTTAAGAAATGAATGGATCACGGATGAGGAGAAAAGAGAATTATTTGCAAATGCTCTCGGGGGAATTTACATTCCTTATCAGGAGGATTCGTGTGGTTTTGTATCCATGGAAGCTTTTTATTCCGCCAAACCGGTCATTTCGTGCCTGGATTCAGGGGGCACGAAGGAGCTTGTCGAAGAAGCCGTGAATGGTTTTATGGTCGAGCCGACTCCTCAGACAATCGCGGAAGCCATAGACAAATTGTATGAGAACAAAAGCTTAGCCGAGCGTATGGGACAGGCAGGGTTGGATAAAATTAATCGTCTGGACATCACCTGGCCAACCACGATCAAGAGGTTATTGAGTTGAAAATTGCCTGGTTCACTCCGTTCCATACTGAGAGCGCGATCGGTCAGGTGAGCAAACTCGTTTGCGAAGAGTTACAAAAAAGCTCTGAGGTGCATGTGTTCGCATCGGAGCCCAACGAAACCATACCTACATCTGTACCTGTCATAAACTTCAGCCCGTTTAAATTCGACACTGGGCAGCTTGATCAATATGATCGTGTCGTCTTTAACATGGGGAATTATGCCCGTAATCATCGAGAAGTCTGGGAAGTCATGCAACAGTATCCGGGGATCTTACTGTTGCATGATCAGATCATACAGAATTTTTTCCAACAGATCACAATGATGTCAGAATTTGGAGGCGATCCACAACAAGGAGAACGCGAATATCTTAGGCTAATGCGCACGTGCTATGGCGAGCAGGGAGAAGCGGCCGGGAAAGCTCGTTTCGCATCCTATATGGGTGAAAACAAAGAAAGAATTTGGCTCTCGGAAGCAGCGATGGCATATCCTTTGTTTGAGCCCTTGCTCACAAAGGCGACTGCTGTCTTCTCCCATGCCGCCTTTTTTATAGAGAAGATCAAAGAACATTTTTACGGTCCGACTGGTTATGCGTATTTACCATATGCGCCAGACTCTCTACAAGCAGATGCAACCATTCCCTCTGAATTCAAGAATAAGTCTAAGGCCTTGGTTGTAGCGACAGGTATCGTACATCCGGTCAAAAGAATTGCCCGGGTTGCTGAAATGCTTGTAGCAAACCCGGATATTGCGAAACGGGTACAATTTGTGGTCATTGGCAATTATGGCGGTCCTCATGGCGCTTATCTCAATTCCCTTACCGAAGGCCCATTGAAGGACTGTTTATATCTCCTAGATTACCAACCCCAAGAAGTTATGGAAGCGTTTCTGCGCGAAGCAGATTTCTGTGTCAATCTCCGTTATCCGAATTCGGAGATTTGTTCGAAGTCCCTGATTGAGCAGATGGCATTTGAGAATCCTGTGATCGTTTTAGATCAGGGCATCTTTAACGAGATTCCTGACAGCAGCGTGGTACGAATAAAATTAGAAAATGAGTTGCCGGAACTTGAAAATGCATTTCGGTCCTTGTTGGATGATCCAGATCAGCAACTTGAGATCGGCCGTCAGGCAGTGAATTTTGTGCAGGAAAATTGCACACCAGCTGTTTACGCATCGAGATTCAAGAGCTTTTTAGAAAGCATTCCAACGACGGTTGCCATGAACCGATTGGTTAACGATGTTGTCCAATTAAACCGTATGGCATTAAGTGATTTATCATTTAACCAGCAAAATGCTCCCTGGATTGTTGATACGACCTGGCATGAGCTAAATAAGGTATGCTGTGCGAGCTCATCAAAACAACCTAGCAACCGGGTAATAGGTATATGGTTTGGTTTTCCCTATGCGGTGCGTCTACGGAGAGAAGGTATTACCAGATTCATGTTATATATGCTTCTGGCGCTGTTGGAGCGGTATGCTGTAGATTGCGAGATCTGGACCTATTCCTTCAATGAAGAGGAAATTCAGGCTGGTTTCGAATTGCTCCTGAAAAAGAGCGAATTCGAAGGCAGGGTTCGGGTGGTCACGGAAAAGAACTATAGGGAAGTTTTGAATATTCCCAGCTATAAACGTGAACTTCCACTAAATATCAATGAGAGCCTGGACAATCTTGCATACCTGGCTAGAGAATATTCAAGAGCAGCTTGTTTTGTGACCGCCATTGTCTATCTAGATAATGTGATTGGCACCGGAAAACCGCTCTTCGTGCCAGTACACGACCTTGGAATTCACGTGCATTATGATGATTTCGTTTCCATGGACCCTCTGTATAAAGCGCGTCATGTAGATATTCGCTCACGAGCAGAAAACCTAGCGCGTTCAGGTGCCTTTATGTTTAGCGAAAGTGAACATGTACGGCGTGAGCAAGTACTAAGGTACATCGCAGGCATTGATCATACGCATACAGATATGATTTACTTCCCGGTATTTCTCCCCGAGAATATTGAGGAGCACATCATGGATGAAAAGGATGTCAGGCAGAAGTTTGGCTTGAAAAAACCTTATATTTTTTATCCAACACAGGTCCGTCCCTATAAAAATGTGGCCCTGCTCGTTGAAGCTTTAGCCATATTGAGAGATCGAAATATTGATGTGGAACTCGTGTTGACAGGGAACCCTTCAGATCTTCCCGAAGTGGATGCGGCCATCAAGCGGCACAAACTGAGTGATAGAATAATAGGCCTTTCAAGCATCAAGGAGCATGAGTTGTTCAGCCTATATCGTTATTCTGCCGTTGTTGCAGTTCCGACACTGTTTGAAGGAGGATTCCCGTTACAGGCTGGAGAAGCTCTTTACATGAATACACCTCTGGTTGTCTCCGATATACCATTGGTTCGAGAGAGAATCGAGTTTTGTGGAATGTCATCGGAGAATTCTGGATTAGAGTTGTTTGATCCCCAAAGCCCTAGTGTATTAGCCAATGCGTTGGAGAAGGTGTTACAAAACCGAGAAAGAGCGCTTGCTTCTCAAAAGCGCTTTCGCGATAAATTCTTGTCGTATTCTTGGAATGATGCAGCAGCCAAGTATTACAAGTTGTTTTTTGAGAGGGGTTTGAAGTGAAGACATGATCAAAGCAGAAGCACATGGATAAACTGATCATTATAGGGGCGGGAGGGCACGCTCGCTCGGTTGTGGATATCGCATTGCAAAATGCTGACTATGAGATTGTGGGATGTATCGATCCGGCGCCCGGCGAGGTTCTTGGAAAGCCTGTCATCGGGAGCGATAATGACTTGGAGGCCTTCTTTACACGGGGAATACGCCTTATCTTTGTCGCCATTGGGAGCAATTCCTTACGCCACAAATTATTCAATCATGCTCTCTCGGTTGGCTTCGAACCTGTAAATGTTATCAGTCGCTATGCAGCTATTTCTCCACATGCTCATCTCGGAAAAGGCATATGCATCATGGCCGGGGCAGTAATCAATGTTAATACCGTTATTGACGATAACAGCATAATCAATACTCGTTGTTCTATTGATCATGACTGTCATATTGGCAAATCTTCACATATAGCTCCCGGTGTTACATTGTCAGGTACGGTCAAAAGTGGTGAAGGCGTGCATATCGGCACCGGCGCATCCGTGATCGACGGAATCACAATTGGGGATTGGGCCTATGTTGGGGGTGGAGCTGTAGTAGTTAAGGATATTCCATCGGGAGTGATGGCATACGGGGTTCCGGCGAGAGTTATCCGAGAGTCACTTTCATAGAAGGAGTTTTTGATCATGGCAAGATTTATCCCGATAGCGATGCCGCATCTTTCGGGCAACGAGAAGAAATATGTACTCGATTGTTTAGATACAACCTGGATATCATCCAATGGAAAGTATATTAATGAATTCGAGAAGTCTTTTGCGTCTTGGATGGGTGTTAAGCATGCACTCTCTTGTTGCAATGGAACGGTCGGTCTTCATTTGCCACTTCTCGCTTGGGGTGTGGGGCCAGGCGATGAGGTACTGGTTCCTACCCTAACATATATTGCCACGGCGAATGCCGTCCGCTATTGTGGTGCAAAACCGATCCTCGTAGACTGTCTGCCAGATACCTGGAATATCGACCCTGCCGATATGGAAAGAAAAATCACTCCGCGGACAAAGGGAGTGATTCCTGTCCATCTTTATGGCAATCCGTGCGACATGGACGCGATCATGTCTATAGCAAAAAAACATGGTTTATTTGTGCTCGAGGATGCCGCGGAATGCCATGGGGCAACGTATGCTGGAAAAAAGGCGGGCACCATAGGAGATGTGGGTGTTTTCAGCTTTTTTGGAAATAAGATCATCACCACAGGCGAGGGCGGTATGGTGGTTACGGATAACGATGAGTTGGCAGCAAAAATGCGCCTGTTTAAGGGGCAAGGCATGGATCCCAATCGCCGCTATTGGTTCCCGATCACAGGCTATAACTACCGCATGACGAACATCGAGGCTGCCATCGGTCTTGCCCAACTTGAAAACGTGGAAGACCATATCGCAGCTCGTCACCGCGTGGCTGCTTGGTACTGCGAGTTCCTCGGCGATATGGCACACTACCTTACTACTCAGAAACAAACTTCTGGTTCCGAGAGCGTGTGGTGGATGTATTCGGTTCTCTTGACCTGGAATTCGAAAATATCTCGCGATGCACTTATGGAAGCGTTAGCGGCTGACGGAATAGAAACCCGTCCCCTGTTCTTTCCCATGCACATCATGCCAGCCTTTTACGATGAGCAAGCCAATTGTCCGGTAGCAGAGGATATTTCTGCTCGCGGGATCAATTTGCCTACCCATGCATTGCTCACGAGCGAAGATGTAGCGTATATTTGTTCGCAGCTTAAATCTCACCTTTCAGATTGAAGACTTCCGATACAAAGAGAATAGTGTCAATGACAACTGAAAAATCAGTCGAGTTTCAATTACGGTCGCTGTTACCCATAAAACGGGAGCTACAATACATTTACATTTACTTTCCACGAGTAATGTATATGCTCGAGAAATGCATAGACAGGATTTGAGTGCAGCGTTGACACTAATGCCTAGAGGCAGAAACTGGTTAGCCTACTGCTTTGGCCTGGGGATTATCGTTTTTGCTTATGGTGCGAGACCTTTTTTTTCTGTTCCGTACCTTGGTGCAAAAAAACTAAAAATCAATAAGTTGGCTCTATTTCCCGATCTGGCGCCCACCCTGGAGTTTAACCCCGCGTCCGCCGCAGAGATCCTGCGCTCTAATGGCATTGACTCCCAGACGTGTCCATTGCTTGAGGTTTGGATACAGAAGTCGCGGAGCAAGTGAAGCCGATCAATGAAAAGAGAAATGCAAAAATCACTTCAATCCGATGTTAAAGCAGTTTATAATGAAGGGACACTTCAGCGAATATTACCTAGCTCTTGGTACGCGTAAAAAAACCAATTGGCGCTCACATGGGTAGAAACTCCTACTGCCCTGCCGCCTATCAAATTAATTGGAAAAGGATAAATTATGCCAACTGCACTGATCACCGGCATTACCGGCCAGGATGGTTCTTACCTGGCCGAGTTTTTGCTCTCGAAAGGCTACAAAATCGTCGGCATGTCACGCCGCACGAGCACCTTGAACTTTGAGAGAATTGCTCATTTTCAGGACGACATTACCCTGATCCAGGGCGATTTGCACGATCAAAGCTCGCTGGTCTCGATTTTGGAGGAGTTTGAGCCTGATGAGGTCTTTAACCTTGCTGCCCAATCATTTGTCCCTACATCCTGGCAACAGGCAGTCCTGACGGCAGAGGTGACGGCAGTGGGAGTCCTTCGCATGTTGGAAGCCATACGCCAGACAAATTCAAAAATCAGATTTTATCAGGCATCCAGTAGTGAAATGTTTGGGAAAGTGGTGGAGGTCCCTCAGACAGAGGCTACTCCGTTTTATCCCCGCAGTCCTTATGGCGTGGCGAAAGTTTATGGGCACTGGATCACGGTAAACTACCGCGAGTCGCATAATTTATTCGCCGTCTCAGGTATTTTGTTCAACCATGAAAGCCCAAGGCGCGGCTTCGAATTCGTAACCAGAAAGATTTCTCGCGGCGCAGCTGCCATAAAATTGGGACTCGCAAATGAACTACGCTTGGGCAATTTGGATGCTCAACGTGATTGGGGATTCGCGCTGGATTATGTTAGAGCCATGTGGATGATGCTTCAGCAGGATGTGCCGCAGGATTTTGTAATAGGTACCGGAGAAACGCACTCCGTTCGGGAGTTTTGTGAAATGGCTTTTGAGTGCGTTGGTTTGGACTATCGGGAGTATGTTGTTCAGGATCCAAAATTCTATCGTCCCGCCGAGGTGGATCTGCTGATTTCCAATCCAGAGAAGGCTCATCGGATTCTCGGATGGCATCCACATGTAAACTTCCGCGCGTTGGTGGAAATGATGGTGCAGACAGACCTTCAGCAATTAAGCAGTTTGCACGGAGAAAGAGCTCATAATATCACTCCTTGAAGATGTTGTAGGAAGTTGAATCTAAAGTCCCTACCTGTATTTCGGTTTCCATTAAATGAAAGTAGGGAAAATCAAGTTTTTTGAACAGGAATGAGTAGAACGGCTTCCCCACATCCTGCACGCCACCATGTAGCATCATGAGTAGTTCCAGGAGGTCGTCTGGTTAGTGATTGTCAAGACGAATCGGGCATTAAATCAGTTTTTGTTCCTAATACCAATATGACTGTTCGGTGTCATACGACAAGATGATATAGAAATCGATATAAAGCGTGGATGGAAATAAAGCAAAAATTATATTGATCGCCGGCTACTATGGTTTCGGCAATGTAGGCGATGAAGCGATTCTAAGCGTCATATTGGCTGATCTGCGCGAGCGGAGGGATGATCTTAAATTTATTGTCGTTTCCGGAAATCCCAGCGAGACGGCCACCGCCTATGATGTTTCGTCGGTTCACTGGCAAGACATTGACGCACTTTTAGACGCGGCCAAAGAAAGTGATTTAATTATTTTGGGCGGAGGAGGCTTATTTCAGGATCACTGGGGCGTGATAAAGGGAACGTCTCTCACACCATTTCACTCGGGGATATCATTTTACAGTGCCTTTGGCACGTTAGCCGCGTTGTATCAGAAACCCTTTATGATTTATTCGGTCGGTGTCGGCCCGGTCATCTCAGAGGAAGGCAAGCGTTTGACCCGCTGGACGTTCGATTTGGCTAACATCTGCACCGTTCGCGATCAGGAGTCCAAGGATATATTGATTTCCCTGGGAATCCCGGAAGAAAAAGTTGAAGTAACGCCGGATCCCGCGCTCACCCTTTCACTCGACTCTCCGACGGCTGTCGACATCCTAACAGCTCACAGCATCGACCCAACGACGACCCCTTTGCTTGGAGTCTGTGTGCGAAACTGGGGAGATGAAGAGACAGCAAAACGATGGAAAAAAGAGTTGGCGGCAACGTTAGATCGGTTTCTCGAGGCTCACAACGCGCATATCATTTTCATCCCTTTCCAGATTCTGGAACGGACATTAGAAAATGACCATTCGGCTGCACTCGATTTGGTATCCATGATGCAAAACCAGGGTCGGGTATCGCTACTACCACAATCTTATTCTCCAGCGGTGATTAGAGGACTTATATCTCACTGCCATCTTATCATAGGCATGCGTTTGCATTCACTGATTTTTGCTGCCAACACAGGAGTTCCCGCCGTCGCGTTGATCTACGATCCCAAGGTTGGTAACTTTATGAGCTCGCTTGGGTTATCTGAGTACGCCATAGATCTGCCATCCTTGACCCTCGAACAGCATTTTAGTGTTCTGGAGGCTGCCTGGCTTCAGCAAACGCCACTACGACAAATCCTTGAAACACAAATGCAGAAATTAAAAAACCTCGCAAAAAAGATGCCTGACATAGCATTAAAACTGCTTGACGAAAGATCAAAGCGACCATTTTCTATGGAGGTTGTGCAAGAGCTCGCTATTCAGCAGACTCGCGCGGTAGCAGGCAAAGAACAAGAGCTGCAGACCTTAGTCTCACTAATAGCAGTGAAAGAGCATGAGGTACAGATACTCAACAGCCAACTCGATGAAATTTTGCACAGCAAATCCTGGAAGCTTGCTCAAGCGTTTCGCCAAACAAGAACTTTTCTTGTCCCTGTGGGAAGTCGCAGAGAGCGATTTGTTAGAGTGGTTTATCGCTACGCACGAGAGGTATTCCATACGATAGCGAGAGGCGCCACGTTAATTCCTCAATCGATTCGCCGACCCGGTCAAGATGGGAAGAGTACACTGGCTGAAAACAGGCGATTCGCTGCTGAGCTGCAAAGTATTTTGGATGGATATCCTGATGCTTCGGGAGTAGTAATTTTTCCTCCAACAATAGGTTGGAATATTAGTTTGTTTCAGCGGCCTCATCAGTTGGCAAGGGCATTCGCAAAGAAAGGCTTTCTTGTTTTTTTCTGTACTGAATATCAAGCAGACGATGTAAAAAGCTTTAAAAAAGTCAGCCATGGACTCTATTTAGCCAATTCTCCTTGGGCAGCCTTTGACCTCGTGGAACAACCCATTGTTTTTACGCTCCCATACAACCGCGAATATCTATTTCAGTTGCGCCAGCCCATCATTGTTTACGAAGTCATCGATGATTTGGATGTATTTCCCGGAGATAAGATCCTGTTACAGAAAAACCACGATGCTCTGCTCAAAGAGGCCGATGTCGTAGTGGTGACAGCGGACAAACTGATGGAGCAGGTAAAGCGCGTAAGGACGGATGCCATTATGTGTCCAAATGCAGTTGACTGGGATCATTTTTCTCAAGCAAGAGAATCAGGTTCAGCGTCTCTGCCCTCGGACCTTGCCTCGATCATAAAAACGAACAATCCTGTGATTGGCTATTATGGTGCGCTGGCCCGCTGGTTTGACTATGATCTTGTACGTCAGGCGGCCCAAAAGCACCCAGATTGGGACTTTCTATTAATTGGGCCCAATCATGATAATACACTCATGACAAGCAACATTTTGTCTATGCCAAATATTCACTGGTTAGGTGCCCGTGATTATTCACAGCTGCCAAATTACCTTCGCTATTTCACTGTGGCCACGATCCCGTTTTTAGTTAATAAAATTACCCTTGCCACATCGCCCATCAAATTGTTTGAATACATGGCAGCGGGAAAGCCGATCATAACGGCAGATTTGCCTGAATGCCGTAAATATCCGGGCATATTCGTGGCTCATGATACAAAGGAGTTTATTAATCATCTGGAGCACGCTCTTACTCTCATTAATGATTCGACATATTTACGGCAACTCTATCAAACGGCGCGCGAGAACACCTGGGAAGCGCGGGTAAACCAAATTGTTGACGCATTGGAGACATACAAAAGTTATCAGTCATCAGATTTGGAAATCTGATGCAGGCATACGCTCGAATCAAAGAGTTTTGAATTCCCCAATGAAGATTGATAGAAATAATGATTATCGCCACGACCTCATTGATATTGATTTGCCCTAATGTTGCCAACAAAGTCCTTACGGGGCACACTAGACTGATTCAGAGGTAATGGCCGCTTATGGAACTTTCTTCAACGCTCTTCCTCTTTCTGTTTTTACCTGTTTTCTTTTTAATATATTTGGTCAGCACTTAACGCCTGCGACTGCCCATCGTTTGGGCGGCGGGGTTGTCTGTACTCTGTCGTATGTGACCTATCAAATGTTCTTATTTCGGGATCCATGACCCATTACAAACCCTTTGCGCTTCAGATGCAGCAGGTCAAGCAAAAGATCTGTAGGTGGCTCGAGTGGCCTTGCCCATCGTACCATTTTATATGTTCAACTTAACAAAGTTGTTATCCCTGACATTAGCTAACTCTAACCTGATAAATCAGTAAGTGCAAATAAAATAGAGGGGAAGTGTACAGGAATATACGAGAGTGATGAACGAAGAGAATAAAGGATTACGGTTGAAACATGCACTGCTTGCTCTCGGTGGTGGAAAACAATCTCTTTGGCGCAAAATCCTCAGATAGATTATCGAATGATCAACCCGGGAGTCATATCTATGCATGACAAAATATCAATTCCAACAAGCATTTGCTTCAGAATTATTTGTGTAATCACTTTAGTCATTTTCTTCCTCAAGGATGCGAATAGCGCATCCGCAAGGGCAAGCCTTCAGACGGGGACCACACGCTATGTTGCAACCAGCGGCACAGATACAGGCATTTGCAGTACCCCATCCTCACCATGCCGCACCATTCAGTATGCGGTGAATCAGTCTGCCTCCGGCGATAGAATATTAGCGGCGCAGGGCACGTATGTCTATAACGCAAGTGCAGATCCATGTTCCTTTCTTCTAACTCGTGCTGTAATTTGTTTTTCGAATAAACGTTTGACCATTTTAGGAGGCTATTCCACCTCCAATTGGTCAACAGCAAATCCTGCCGCGAACCCAACTGTTATTGATGGACAGAACACTCGCCGCGGAGTCGCCGTAGTCGGAATTAATACGACGACTACATACCTGGATATGGAAGGCTTTACTATCCAGAATGGCCGCGCTCAAGGTCCGCTCTATAATGGTGTTTCAGGCGGGCGCGGTGGTGGCATGTGGGCCGTGACAGCTGCCGTAACCTTAAGAGAGATGGTTTTTAGGAATAATCAAGCGATTGGTGATAATACATCCGGGGCTGGTGGTTCGGCAGACGGGGCAGGCTTGTCAATTGACGCATCGCCAGCAGGAACAAGTTCCCTGTTGCAACGGGTGACGTTTGATGGCAACCAATCGCTTGGGGGTGGTGGTCCTGTACGCGGAGGGGTAGCATTCGGTGTATTGTTCGTATATGCCTCAGCGGTAACTGTCGAGGATACTACCTTCACAAACAACCTTGCACAGGCCGGTAATTCAACAGGCAATGGCACAAGTGGAGGTTTGAACGCAGACGCTCTGGGGGGGGCGATCGCCTTGGAACAAGGTTCAGCTACGTTAAATCGGATCGAAGCAATGAACAACCAAGTAGTAGGTGGGAACGCCAGTACAAATGCCGGCGGTGCATTTGGCGGCGCCCTCTTTGCTGAAAATGCTTCCGCCTTCGTCATTATGGATTCCCTCGTATCTAATAATACAGCCCAGGCAGGAAATGCAACAACCGGGGGGTATGGGGCTGGCGGAGGCATATTGATACTTAACTCGCCAGCAACGATTGAACGAGTACAAATTATTGCCAATAGCGCAATCGGGGGAAATACAACAGGCTCAGGGAATGCAGGCCCGGCTGGCGGAGGAGGTCTCTATTTATGGAGATCTCGAACAGATATAAACCCATCTGCATCTGTCAACAATGTCATTGTCGCCAATAATTATGTAACTATGGGCAGCGGAAGCGCTTCCTTAGGTGGTGGCGGAGGCGGAATCCAGGTTCAAGGACTAACAGCTACCATTTCGCACGCTACAATCGCTCAGAATCGACTCGGATCGTCTCTCACCGCTGGGCAAGGATTGTTGGTTCTGACAGCACCGGGTGTTTCAACTTCTACGGCGAATGTCAACTACAGTATTATTGCTGATCACACGCAGGGGAAAGCAGGCGCTGTGGCGGTTCATGTACAGCAAGGAAACACAGTCAATTTCAATCGTGGTTTGTTTGCCGGCAACAACAAAAACACGAATGCAGGCGAGGGTGGGGCCGGAACATTCAACGGGCTTGCGAGCATGCTTTCCGCTTCGTCGGTCGGGTTTGTCTCGCCCGGTTCTCCAGATTTCAACTACCATCTTCGAAGTGACTCCGCGGCGAAGGATCAGGCCACAGGCAGTACGCTCACCACTGATATTGATATGCAGGGTCGGCCGTATGATGGTGTTTCAGATCTTGGCGCAGACGAGTATTCGACCCTGCCTCCGCCGACGTTTGCAGATGTGCCTGTTTCTTACTGGGCATTTGATTGGATTGAACGTTTATATGCAGCAGGCATTACTGGCGGTTGTGGGACCGGACCTGTTCGTTATTGCCCTGATACCACCGTCACGCGGGATCAAATGGCCGTCTTCCTGTTGCGCGGCATTCATGGTTCCTCTTACAACCCGCCAGTTGTAGGTGGCAGCACCGGTTTTGGCGACGTGTCAACTACCTACTGGGCTGCCGCGTGGATCAAGCAGTTGGCAACCGAAGGCATCACCGGTGGCTGCGGCGGAGGGAATTACTGCCCATCGGGTGCCGTCACGCGGGATCAAATGGCCGTCTTCCTGCTCAAATCAAAGCATGGCGCTAGTTATACACCTCCATCGGTAGGCGGGAGTACCGGTTTTAGTGATGTACCCACCACCCACTGGGCTGCCGCGTGGATCAAACAGTTGGCAACCGAAGGCATCACCGGAGGTTGTAGTGCAGGGGCCTACTGTCCTGGATCTCCCGTTACCCGCGCCCAGATGGCAGTGTTTCTGGTCAGGACATTCAATTTGCCGTGAGCGAATTCTAGATAGAAGAAAAATGATAAAACTGGATAGGCAATAACCTATCCAGTTTTTCGTTTTGATGGCACATCCAGAAATGTGGCAGACATATGCCGTCTCAATCCAATACGAATACCTAAAGAAATTCGAGAAGGTCTGCCGGCCGAGCAACGGATTATTCTATCTGAAGAACAGTAATACATCTGGCTTTGCCGATATCGCTCGCAACTATGGCATCCGGGGCGATAAGCTGGGGATCGGGGATTGGAACAATGATGGAATCGAAACGGCACCTTCTACCTGCGGAATTCCAACACGATTGTGACGTTTTCACAGAGACCAAAGTATAATAAGGCGCACTATCCACTATGATGAGGAAACAACATGAGATTTCTTAGCAGACCCCGCCGTTGGTATCATCGCATTTATCCGGGTAACGGCGTATATACCCTGCCGCCCACCATGGCAGATCAAGTGTGGGCCCTTAGCTTCAGTTTTATCACAAAGCGCCTCCTTGATCAGGAGATTCTTTTTATAAACTTACATCACTGCTCTTTAAGTGTCTGTGACTCCTCAGACTGGTTTGCGAAAGAGTTAATCAAGCCAACGTTTCCAGCAGAGTTAAAAGGTACCTCGACGCTGGATGTCGGCAGTAACGCTGGTTTCTTCTCAATCCTTGCCATAATGCGGGGCGCAGGCCGTATTTTGGGAATCGAATCCTTCAAGATGTTTTTGATGAGGCTGAATATATCCGAAATATCTGGCAGATGGATATCGAATACCGTTTTATAGACACGCATAATATCGGCCAGATCGACGAAGAATTCGATCTCATGATGTTCGCGGGCGTTTTATATCGCCGAAAGAATCCCTTGCTGGTACTGGAAGAAATCGGCCGTCGTTGTCGAGATGCTGTGATCATAGAGAGCGAGATCATACCGAAAGATCCGCGTAACCTCTTGATGGCCCGCCTCGGACTAGTAGGCGATATCAAGCTTACCCCCATGACCATAGAGTTCATGAAGTTCTACAAACGGGATGAGCTAAATGTCGACATGTCGAACTGGTGGGCGCCTGACATCGAGTGCCTTTTAGGGATGTTGCGTATGGCAGGCTTCAAGTGTTTTTCACGTCCAACCTATCACACGCCGAGTCGTATTCTGCTCATCGCTACCAAGAATGAACAATCGATGCTAGATTGGCGAAAACTTTGGTTTCCTCATTACCATTCACTAGCTCAGATAAGATCTTGAAAAACTATTACTTCGAAGCTTTTGATATTGTTGTATTTCCAGTCATTGATTGGCACTACCGTTTTCAACGCCCACAACAGATTTCAACTCAATTAGCCTTACGTGGCCACCGGGTGCTTTATCTACGCACCTATTTTTCGGAAGGAATCAAGCCGTTTTACAAACCGATTCGAAACGATATCCCGGTGATCGATGTGCAGCTGGGATTGCTTTCCCGAAAAAACATTGTGACAGATCAATTGGATGAGGAGTCAAAAGCAATTCTCCTGGAGCAATTTGACTTTTTGCGACGTAAACTTAACATCTCGAAAGCTATCTGCCTGGTAGATCTTCCTTTCTGGGGGCCATTAGTCCTGGAACTACAGAAACTCTATCGGTGGAAGATCATTTATCACTCGATGGATCAGTTGAGTGGATTTTCCAATGTGAGCTCATTGATGCTTGAGCCAGAAAATGAAATTATTAAGAAAAGCGACCTCATTCTGGCTACTTCGCATTTACTCTTTCACGAGAAATCACAGCGGAATCCAAACTGCCTTCTTGTGCCGAATGGCACAGAATTTGATCACTTTAATTATTCACCCGAAAGCTCGCTCGAAGAATTAGTTGGTTTAGGAAAACCCGTAATTGGTTATTATGGAGCACTTTCTGACTGGCTCGACACGAAGTTGATCTATGATCTTGCTTCGGCGAGACCGAATTGGAATTTCATTTTGATTGGAAGGATAGAGAGTGCTGATGTTACCCAGTTAAAAACTATGAGTAATGTTTTCTTTCTAGGGGAAAAATCCTATGAGCTTTTGCCAAGTTACTTGCACCATTTCGATACATGCATTATTCCATTTAAGAAAACTCCGCTTACTGAAGCTACCAACCCAGTAAAGCTTTTTGAATTTTTGAGTGCTGGAAAATCTGTCGTCGCTACAGATCTAGATGAACTGCGTTACTATAAGGAATATGTTAGACTTGCATCTTCAATAAGTGAGTGGCTTGAGGCAATTGAACTTGCCTTAGATGATTATCTCCCAGAGCAAGTTGAGAAACGACTGAGGTTTGCCCGCCAAAACACTTGGGATGACCGCATATTATTGATTGAAGATGCGATCCAATCTATTTCGCAAGAGCAAATAGATACCTCGACGCCATTGCCTCTCATCCTGCCTAAAGATAATCTTGTTTCTTCTCGACTTCTCACCCGCTACGGTGGTATTGATTACTGGTGTCTGGTTTATGAGAAAGATGACATTATTTATAAGCAAGCAAGCTTTGATCTGGCGGAACGGGAAGCACGCTTTTTATCCCTGTTTGAGAGCGATTATTTTCCCAGACCTCTGGATCTACGATCTGAAGACGATTACTCAATCATTACTTTTAAGAAAATTCAAGGGCAAAACTTACATGACGTTTTGCCCTTGATTAACTCGTCTGTAATAGAGTTCTACAATTTTATCCAACATTGTTTAAATCTACTTGTAGATTTAAAAGAAAAAGGTGTTACACATCGAAATATCCGCCGCGATAACATTTTGGTGAAAGACCATGGACCCATTTTGCTTGATTTCGGTTGGGCGATATCTGAACAAGAAGCCTATTTTTCGCCATTGGGCTTGGGTGGCTACGAAAGACCTCCCGACGGCTGTTTTTCCGATGTTTACTCCATGGGTAAAATTTTCGAATATGTTAACCGACAGCACTATCGTACTTTTGATCAGGTCATTTCTCTCATGAAGATGAAAGATGCTTCACTGAGGATTACTGATTTGATCGTTTTGAAGACATTATTCAATACTGCTCTAAAAGTTACGTTGCAAGAATATGAATGACCCGGTGCATTATGCGTAAACAAAAACTCGACGGTCAGCAGGATTACATGAATCCTAATCTGTTACAGGAGGCGTTACAACAACTCCTTGAACAAATATCGAAACGAGATCAAAAAATATCATGGATAGTCGCCGAAAACAGGGCTGAGAGAGCCGAGAAAGATGCCCTTCTGCTTTCTACGCAAACTAAGCTTATGGAGAAAGAATTGCAGCTCCATGAGATTGTAACCAGTAGAACGTGGAAGCTTGCATTATTCATTCAACGAATCCGCGTCTTTCTTGTCCCCCCCAAAAGTCGCCGAGAAGCTATCCTGCAACGAGTGGTTCGCATTATTTCCTTTCCCCTAAAAAGAATCAAGAAAAGCTAAAGGAGCCATTGTTGAACATCCGTCCATTGTTATTATGGCCATGGCATAAAGTCCGCGGTCTACTCGTTCAAATCCCTAAATGGACTGCACGCCTGCAGAGTTTTTTGATGAAAACTCGAAATCAAATCCACCCGCCAATCCAGCTGCTTCACTCGGTCTCCAAACAAGTGTCTATTATTATTCCCAACTACAATGGCCAAAAATATCTTGGCGATTGCTTCGATTCACTCTATCGTCTTGATTTTCCCCGTGATACGTACGAGATTATTGTTGTCGATAATGCTTCCTCCGATGGTTCCCGTGAGTTCATTGATGCGATGTATCCCGCTGTGGTGTTAATCAAAGCCGAAAAAAATCTGGGGTTTGCCAGTGGCTGCAATCTGGGGATCAAAAACTCTTCAGGAGCATATATCGTCCTATTGAACAATGACACAGTAGTTGATTCAAACTGGCTGAAGGAGCTGGTCGCTGTTGCGGATACGGACCCGGAGATAGCCATCGTTGGGTCAAAGCTTCTATTTAAGCATGCCCCAAACGTGATCCAGAACGCCATGAGCTATTTAACAGAGAGAGGGGATGGCGGAGACATGGGCACACATGAGCCCGATGAAGGCCAATTTGATACGATCCGGGAAGGCATGGCAGTCTGTGGCGCCAGTATGTTGATTAGGAGAACTTTGATCGAGGACATTGGAGCGCTGGACGAGGATTTTTTTGCTTATTATGAAGATATGGATTTGTGCTACCGAACAAGATTTTATGGAAAGAAAATCGTATTTGCGCCTAAGTCAGTCGTCTACCACATCCACTCGGCAACCTCCGGGGAATGGTCACCATTATTTACATTCCTGGTTCTACGAAACAAACTACTTATACACTTAAAAAATTCTCCGGTAGGATTTTTATCAAGCGTGTTCTATTTGTATGGTCGGCAAGTCATTTCCGAGGCCTTGCTAAAAGGTATCAATCGAAGAATACACCTCAAAGTATTGACCTCCTTTGCTGGAAAATTTCCCAAAATTCTTCTCAAACGATTTTATATAAGGCTCATTGTTAAGAGGCAAAGCGACCCCGTGGTGTTGCTGAGGTTGACCAAAGTAAAGCCGAAGATCGACGCGACCGCGGTCAAAAAGGTCTGCGTCTATAACGCCTACCTTCCTACCATGGGCGGAGGGGAAAATCTTACCGCTCATATTATTTCGTACATCAACAAGCTTTTCCCATCGGCTTCGATTGATCTTCTGTGCCATGAAACGGAGGCCTTTGACAAATCCAGATATCTCGGAAGAGAGTTCATACAAATGCTTGACAAGGAATTTGGGCTCTCATTGAAAAACACCGCCGTCCGCTTCGTAAACATTAAAAATAAGCAGGGAAGTCGTGTAAGCCGATTATCGGACATTCATACTCTCTCGGCTATCACGAAAGAATATGATCTTTTCATCAATAATACCTACTACAGCTTGGTACCGGCCTATGCAAAAATCAATATCTATTCTTGTATGTTTCCGTTAGAGTTAGATCTCTCCATGGTTCCTCTTTTGGGAACGTTTCGCAGGCTTCTTTATATACGGTTTTTGGAATCCTATGACCTGTTTTTGCCGATCTCACAATACTCACAAAAATGGGTTGATGAATATTGGAAAGTGAACTCTTTCGTGCTTTACCCACCTGTCAAAACGAAACATTCTTTGCAGAACGCATACAAAGATAATATGATTATCAATGTTGGACGCTTCTTTGCGGGCGGACACAATAAAAAACAGGATGTTATGGTGAAAGCTTTTATCGAAATGTGCGATAAAGGATGTGCAAGGGATTGGAAGCTTGTTTTGGTGGGCAGGAAGCATCCTGACGAAGCAAGTAATAGTTATATAAAGTATTTGGAAGAGATCGCTAAAGGTTATCCTATAGAGCTAAGGTATGACACCAGCGTTGGCGAACTGCAAGACTTGCTGGATCGAGCGAAAATCTACTGGCATGCAACGGGATACGATGAAGTTTCTAATCTAAACCCGGAAAAATTTGAGCATTTTGGATTGTCAACGATCGAGGCCGCACAGTTTGGAGCCGTACCGGTCGTATTCAATGGCGGTGGACAACCTGAGATCATCAACCATGCTAAAAATGGTTTTTTATGGGACACAACGAATGAACTCATAGACTACACTAAACTTCTGATAGAAAATGACAACACGTGGAGTAATTTCAGCAGGGCCGCTTTTGACTCTATGAAAATCTTTTATGAGGAAAAACAACTACGCTGGTTTGTCCTGTTTCTTAGCTCATTCTACAAGTTCGAACAATAAGTTGGTGTACGTGCATATCTAGCGATCTCATGCCTGATGGGTAGTTTGAAGTCTTACAAGTAGATAATCACCTAAATCGCTTTGAGGAAAAGTCAACTTATGAAATTGCCTCTTGATACACCCGAAATTATTGAATATCGTTGCAATGTATGCGGCATGAAAAATCGGCTGGAAAGTCGAAAGTTTCACCGCGAACTTGCAGCCTGCCAAAAATGTGGAGCAAATGCACGGTTTCGCGGAATTATCTACCTTCTAGCGAATCTTCTCGGAGAAACTAAAGACACTCCCCTTCAAGAGTGGCCGATGCGCAAGAGCATTTTTGGTCTTGGTATGAGTGATTGGTCCGGATATGCACACTTGCTCAGGAAGAAATTCAGCTATGAGAATACCTTCTATAATCACGAACCACGGCTTGATATTATGAACCTGACCGAAAAGTATCTGGGCAAGTACGACTTTGTCATTTCCAGCGACGTCTTCGAGCACATCTTGCCACCTTTACAGCAAGGTTTCGACAATCTGTTCCGGCTCCTTAAGCCAGGGGGGCATCTCATATTCAGCGTGCCCTATACGCGTACCGAGCAAACCGTGGAACACTATCCTGGACTGCGTGATTACGAAATACTCGATTTCCATGGCGCAAAAATAATCGTCAACCGCAATGATGCAGGTTGCCTACAGGTTTATGACAACCTTGTCTTTCACGGTGGAGAGGGAACGACACTGGAAATGCGCGTGTTCTGCGAGGTCGATGTATTAAGCCGACTTGCCCGATCTGGGTTTGAGAATATCCACGTGCATGATCAACCTCAACTTTCCATTGGTTACTACTGGCCGGAACTGAAATCTGCCGATCCGAATGGGCCATCGCTCTATGCCTATATCATAAGTGCTCTTCGGCCAGCAATTGATTCCGTTTAGGGCGTACGCTGCTGAAACTTTAGGGTAAAAAGTTGCACATTGTTCTTTGAGGAATTTTTTACTGGCGCCCTCCTGTTTGACCGGCCATTTATATGTTAGGGTGGCCTGCCCACCTTTTCTCTTGAAGAGTCGGCAGATGATTTGAACGAATGAGAGTTTTCGGGGATGTTTTTTCTAATCGCTGCTATAAAGAACACTCTCAGAGGTCTGGAATTGTCACGAATCTGAAGGATTCAGATAAGGATATGACACATAATCTACACAGTACGAAAAGGATAAATCATGTCAAATGCACTTATCACCGAGATTAACGGCCAGGGTGGTTCTTACCTAGCGGAATTTTTACTCTCAAAGGGATACAAGATCGTCTGTATGTCACGCTGTACAAGTACATTGAACTTTGAAAGAATTGCTCATTTTCAAGATGAGATTGCTTTAGTTCAGGGTGATTTACATGATCAAAGTTTGTTGGTCTCGATTTTGGAGGAATACAAGCCTGATGAGGTCTATAACCTTGCAGCCCAATCGTTTGTCCCTACCTACTTCCTGGCACCGGGCAGTGTTGACTGCCGAGGTCACCGCGATAGGGGTACTACGAAACTTAGTAGCGATCCGTCAGACAAATCCAAAAATCAGATTCTATCAAGCCTCCAGGGGTGAAATGTTTGGGAAGGTAGTCGAAGTGCCTCAGACAGAATCTATCCCTTTTTATCCGCGCAGCCCATAGGGAGTGGCTAAAGTGTATGGGCATTGGATTAGAGTGAACTATCGTGAGCCGTACAATTTATTCACTGTATCCGGATCCTGTTCAACCATGAAAGTCCAAGGCGCGGTTTTGAATTTGTAACCAGAAAGATCTACCTCGGAGCCGCTGCAATAAAGCTAGAACTTGAAGATAAATTGTGCTGAGGGCATTTGGATGCTCAACGTGACTGGGGATATGCATTAGATTATGTGAGAGCCATGTGGATGATGTTACAGCAAGAAACGCAAGTGATTTCGTGATTGGTAGCGGAGAAACTCACTCGGTGCGAGAATTTTGCGAAATTGCATTTAGGTGTGTGGACATGGATTATCGAGATTATGTTGCGCAAGACCCAAAGTTCTATCGCCCGGCAGAGGTCGATTTACTGATGTTCTAATCCGGAGAGGGCTCATCGCATTCTTGGATGGCTCAGCTTCCGCGAGTTGGTGCAAATGATGGTTCAGGCAGATTTACAGCAATTAAGTATTGCAAATAGAGTTGCGCGAGAGAAGTAAGTTTTGACTTTATATAAGGCAAAGGGATTAGAGAGCGCTTCAACTAATTGGATCAGCCACGCGATTGATCCCCGGGCTAGTTGTCTATTAATCTATCAAGGTAGCTTCTCCACCCTAGCATCTGTTGTGTTGCCCAACTGATGTAGATCGGCGCATTAGATTCTTGTGAAAAAGTTAATTAATTCGGGAAGTCAATCATCTCCTCTAGCCTGAACGTATCGAATGCTTTCTCCATGAGCATCACTATTAACTACTTATTGACCATCACTTCAATAATCTAGTTTACAATGGAATACATCGCAAAAGTTTCAGCTTGAATAAGTTATGATTCTCCATCTCTTTCCACTTATCTTTTGGGCAATTCTCACGACCTTAGCAATCGCCCCTATTGCCATTAAAGTGGCAATCCGTTATCAATTAATCGATCAACCAAACAGTTCACCGCATAAAATCCATCAGCAGCCTATGCCCAAAGCCGGTGGGCTGGCAGTTGGCTTGACAATAATTTCTTTAAATCTTCTGAGCGGGAATGTGCAATCAGGGGCTATCCGTGCCATTTTGCTGGCATCTATTATCATCTTTTTATTTGGCCTTTGGGATGATGCCCATAGATTATCTCCCCAATGGAAACTTATAGGACAAATACTCGGAACTATTATTCTTATTTCACAGGGTGTACAAATTCGCATGCTGGGCAGTATGACCCTACTGAATATAGT
>Ga0070698_100000563_pt1 | contig 39790 bp, 29 predicted proteins | sample KBSK1502metaG_FD_65477 | JGI IMG/M metagenome (GOLD analysis project Ga0070698, IMG submission 65477) | Corn, switchgrass and miscanthus rhizosphere microbial communities from Kellogg Biological Station, Michigan, USA - KBS K1-50-2 metaG | ecosystem: Host-associated > Plants > Roots >...
GCGAAGCTCACCCGCATCATGGCCGACACGCCAGGCATCGTCTTCATGCGGACGACTCGCGGCGCGTACCCGACGCTGTACGGAGCCGGCGAGTCCTTCAAGGTCGGCGGCGCCAAGGTCCTGCGCCAGAGCCCCAAGGACAGGGTCGCGCTGATCGGCGCCGGCGTCACGGTGCACAATTGCCTGGCCGCGGCCGACGCGCTGGCGGCGAAGAAGATCCCGGCGCGGGTCATCGACCTCTACTCGGTCAAGCCCGTCGACGTGCGGACCCTGCGCGAGGCGGCGAAGGTGACGAAGGGCCGCTTCGTGATCGTCGAGGACCACTACCCGCAGGGAGGGCTGGGCGCCGCGGTGCTCGAGGCGCTGGCCGCCGACCCACCGCCCCGCGTCGCGCACCTCGCCGTGCGCGAGCTGCCGACGTCGGGCAAACCCGAGGAGCTGATGAACGCGGCCGGCATCTCGAGCAAGCACATCGTGGCCGCGGCGACCAGGCTCGCGGCGGCGAAGTAGATGGCGACCGCAACCGAGCGTCGAGCAAGCCCCGTCAAGGAGCTGCGGGACATCGGCCAGTCGCTGTGGCTGGACAACATCCGCCGCCAGCTCGTCACCTCGGGCGAGCTGGCCCGCCTGCGCGACGAGGGCATCACCGGCGTGACGTCGAACCCGACCATCTTCGACAAGGCGGTCAGCGGATCGACCGACTACAACGAAGCCCTGGTCCAGCTCGTGCGGGCGGGCAAGAAGCCCGAGGACATGTTGTGGGACCTGATGGTCGAGGACGTGCAGTCGGCAGCCGACGTGTTCCGTCCCGTCTACGACAAGACGAAGGGCAAGGACGGATTCGTCAGCATCGAGGTCGGCCCGACGATCGCCAACAGCACCGCCAAGACGATCAAGTTCGCTGAATACCTGCACGATCGTTGCCGCCGTCCCAACGTGATGGTCAAGATCCCGGCCACCAAAGAGGGACTGCCCGCGATCGAGGACCAGATCTCGAAGGGCAACAACATCAACATCACGCTGATCTTCTCGGTCGACCGCTACGTCGAGGTCGTCGAGGCGTTCATGTCCGGCCTGGAGAAGCTGCACCAAAAGGGCGGCGACCTGAGCAAGGTGGCGAGCGTGGCGAGCTTTTTCGTGAGCCGCGTCGACACCAAGGTCGACAAGATGCTGGCCGAGAAGGTCAGCGCGAGCCCCGACCCGCGCGCGAAGCAATCGCTGGAGCGCCTCTACGGCAAGGCGGCGATCGCCAACTCGAAGCTGGCATACGAGCGATTCGGCCAGCTGTTCAGCGGCCCACGCTGGGAGAAGCTGAAGAAGGCCGGTGCGCGCACGCAGCGTCCGCTGTGGGCCAGCACTTCGACCAAGGACCCGCGCTACCCCGACACCTACTACGTCGAGGAGCTGATCGGCCCCGACACGGTTGACACGATCCCGCCGCAGACGCTGGCCGCGTTCCGCGAGCACGGCGAGGTGCGCCGGAGCCTGGACGAGAACGTCGACCTCGCGAAGCGCCAGCTGAAGCAGCTGGCCGACGCCGGCGTCGACCTCGATCGCGTGACGTACGAGCTCGAGGTCGAAGGCGTGGACGCCTTCATCAAGTCGTTCGAGAGCCTGCTCGCGACGCTGACCAAGGCGTCGAAGGACATCCGTGCCGGCAAAGGCCCGCGCCAGTGGTTCAGCCTGGGCAGGCTGCAGCTGGCGGTCGACACGCAGGTCGCGCGGCTGCAGAAGGACGATGCGCCGCGCCGCGTGTGGGCGAAGGACTCGACGCTGTGGAGCGCGGACCCGGCGAAGCGGCAGGAGATCCACGACCGCCTGGGCTGGCTCGACGTCGCCGACAAGATGCTCGAGAAGGCTGAGGAGTTCGAGGAGCTCAGCGAGGAAGGCACCGAATATTCAGACGTCGTCCTGCTCGGCATGGGCGGGTCCAGCCTGGCCCCGGACGTGCTGCGCCACACGTTCGGCGTGATCAAGGGCCACCCCAAGCTGCACGTGCTCGACACGACCGACCCCTCGACCATCCTTTCGGTGCGGTCGCGCATCAAGCTCGACACGTCGCTCTTCGTCGTCGCCTCGAAGTCGGGCGAGACGACCGAAACGCTGTCGCATTTCGCGTACTTCTGGGGGCAGACCGGAGGCAAGGGCAGGCAGTTCGCCGCCATCACCGACCCCGGCACGTCGCTCGAGAAGCTGGCCCAGGACCGTCAGTTCCGCTGGGTATTCCCCAACCCGCCTGACATCGGCGGCCGGTACTCGGCGCTTTCCTATTTCGGCCTGGTGCCAGGCGCGCTGATGGGCGTGAACGTGCTCGGCCTGCTCGACCGCGCCATCGAGATGGAGCACTCGTGCGCCGATTCGGTGCCGGTCGAGAGCAACCCGGGAGTGTGGCTCGGCGGCGTGCTGGGCAAGCTCGCCACGCTGGGCCGCAACAAGCTGACCCTGATCATGTCGCCGAAGGTCTCGACCTTCGGCTACTGGGTGGAGCAGCTCCTGGCCGAGAGCACGGGCAAGGAAGGCAAGGGCATCGTGCCCATCGAGGGCGAGCCGGTGGGCAAGCCTGGCGTCTACGGCGACGACCGGCTGTTCGTCTACATCCGCATGGACGTGGACCCGCCGAACCGCGCCGTGCAGGCGCTCGAGAAGGCTGGTCACCCGGTGGTCACGCTGACGATGCGCGACAAGTACGACCTCGGCAGCGAGTTCTTCCGCTGGGAGGTCGCGACCGCGATCGCCGGCGCCGTGCTGGGCATCGACGCGTTCGACCAGCCGAACGTCCAGGAGTCGAAGGACAACACCAAGAAGGTGCTGGCCATCTTCAAGCAGAAAGGCAAGCTGCCGGCGGCGGAGGCGGTGGCCGCGGCGAAGTCGAAGGCCGGGGTGCAGTCGCTGCTGGGCAAGGCGAAGAAGGGCGCGTACTTCGCCATCATGGCCTACACCGCCCGCACGCCCGCCTCGGAGGCCGCGATCGCGGCGATCCGCAAGGCCGTGCGCGACAAGACGACCATCGCCACCACCGCCGGATACGGCCCGCGTTTCCTGCACTCGACTGGGCAGCTGCACAAGGGCGGCCCGAAGACCGGCCTGTTCCTGCAGGTCGTGCAGGACGACACGAAGGACGTGGCCATTCCGGGTCAGCCGTTCACCTTCTCTGTCCTCAAGCAGGCGCAGGCGATCGGCGACCTGCAGTCTCTGACGTCGCGGCGGCTGCCGGTGCTGCGGGTGACGCTCGGGAGCCAGCCGGCCGCCGGCTGGCGAGCTCTGACCGCCGCGGTGAAGTCGGCGGTCCGATGACCCGGATAGTCCGGACTATCCGGCATCCTCGAGCCGCAGACGTTCGGTTAGTCCGGACTATCCGAGGGTTGGGCCCACCGTGGAAATAGGCTTCGTCGGGCTCGGCCGCATGGGCGGCAACATGTCGCTGCGCCTGCTGAAGAAGGGGCACCGCGTGATCGGCTTCGACCTCTCGCCGGCGGCCGTCGACTCCTACGCCTCGAAGGGCACCGTGCCCGCGAAGGACTGGCAGGCGTTCGTCCAGCGGTTCCAGGGCAAGCCGCGAATCATGTGGGTCATGGTCCCGGCAGGCGACCCGACGACCCAGGCGATCAACACGCTGATCGACCTGGGCTCGCCTGGCGACATCATCGTCGACGGCGGCAACACCAACTGGAAGGTCGCGCTCGAGGACGCGGCCCGCGTCAAGGCGAAGGGCATGCACTACGTCGACGCCGGAGTGTCGGGCGGCATCTGGGGTCTCGAGTACGGCTACTCGCTGATGGTCGGCGCCGAGCCGCAGGTCTACGACCGCATCCTGCCCATCCTCCAGGACCTGGCGCCCGACGGGGGCGGCCTGGTGCACACCGGGCCCGAAGGCTCGGGCCACTTCGTGAAGATGGTCCACAACGGCATCGAATACGGGCTGATGCAGGCGTACGCGGAAGGCTTCCAGGTGATGAAGATGTCGAAGGCCTTCCCCGGGATGAACATGCAGGCCATCGCCGAGGCTTGGCGCGAGGGCAGCGTCGTGCGGTCCTGGCTCCTGGACCTGATCGCGCGCGGCCTGGCCGCAGACCCGGAGCTGGAAGACATCAAGGGCTACGTCGAGGACACCGGTGAGGGCCGCTGGACGGTGGAAGCGGCGATCGACGAGTCGGTGCCGACGCCGGTCATCGCCGAGTCGCTTTTTGCGCGCTTCCGCAGTCGCATCGAGAACACCTTCGCCGACCGTTTGATCGCCATGATGCGCCAGCAGTTCGGCGGCCACTCGGTCGTCAAGGATGCGGCCCACGAGACGAAGTGAAACTCGAGGAGGCGCCTAACCCGCTAGCCGAGGGTCTGCACGACTATCGGATCGCAGACCCGGCGGTCATGGTCATCTTCGGCGCGACCGGAGACCTTGCCGGCCGCAAGCTCCTGCCCGCCCTCTACAACCTGGCCAAGCAGCGCTCGCTGCCCGCGGGATTCGCCGTGGTCGGCCTCGCCACGACCCCTATGACCGACCAGGCCTTCAAGCAGATGGCCTCGGACAAGATCCATCAGTTCTCGCGTACGCAGCCCATCGACGATCGCGTGCTGGCGGCGTTCCTCGACATGCTCTCGTACATGACTGTCCCGTCTCCCGACTTCAAGGCGCTCGGCCAGCGCCTTCAGGAGCTTGACAACAGCAACCACATCCCCGGCAACCGCGTGTTCTACCTCGCGACGCCGCCGCCGACATACCACCTGATCATCAGCCAGATCGAGGCGGCCGGCCTGCACGCGGGCAACGGCTGGAAGCGGATCGTGATCGAGAAGCCCTTCGGCACAGATCTCGATTCGGCGCGTGAGCTGACACAGACGCTGCATAAGGTTTTCAGCGAAGACTCCGTCTATCGCATCGACCACTACCTCGGCAAAGAGACCGTCCAGAACATCCTCGCGTTTCGCTTCGCCAACACGATCTTCGAGCCGGTGTGGAACGCCAACCTCATCGACTCGGTGCAGATCACGATTGCCGAGGAGCTCGGCATCGAGAACCGCGGCCTCTACTACGACCACGCCGGCGCGCTGCGGGACATCATCCAGAACCACGGGCTGCAGCTGGTCGCGCTGACCGCGATGGAGCCGCCGCTCGCGTTCGAGGCCAACGCGGTGCGTGACGAGAAGGTCAAGGTGCTGCGCTCCATCCGGCCGCTCATCGGCGAGGACATCGAGCAGTCCGCTGTGCGTGGCCAGTACACGAGCGGATGGGTTCTGGGCGAGAAGGTGGTGGGTTACCGCGAGGAGAAGAACGTCGCTCCCGATTCGCAGACCGAGACGTTCGCCGCGCTGCGCCTCTTCATCGACAACTGGCGCTGGGCGGGAGTGCCGTTCTACGTCCGCGCGGGCAAGCGGCAGCCGAAGCGCATCACCGAGATCCGCATCCAGTTCAAGCGCCCGCCGCACCTGACCTTCGGCCGCGAGGCGATGAAAGAGGTCGACCCCAACGCGATCACGCTGCGCATCCAGCCCGAGGAGGGCATCTCGCTGAAGTTCGGCGCCAAGGTGCCGAGCGCCGGCCTGCGCATCCGCAGCGTGACGATGGACTTCCAGTACATGACGTCATTTCTCGTCGAGGCGCCCGAGGCGTACGAGCGGCTGCTGCTCGACTGCATGATCGGCGACCCCACACTATTCACACGCGCGGACGAGGTCGAGGCGGCGTGGTCGCTCGTCGACCCGATCGAGGATGCGTGGCGCAACGGGCGTCCTCCGTTGGAGACGTATCCCGGAGGCACCTGGGGCCCGCCCTCGGCCGCCAGGCTGCTGCAGCAGGATGGCAGGGAGTGGCACCGTCCATGAGCGTCGGGCTCAGCGAGCCGCAGAAGGTCTGGAGCGCGGAAGACGTCAGCATCTCCGACGTGCTCAACGCGTTGGGCGACATCAGGGGCAAGTTCGCGCGCGACGAGGCTCACGACGACCACGTCCATCCACGCAGCTGCGTCATGACCCTCATCGGCGTCGCTCCGACCGAGGCCGACGAGGTTTCCGCCATGCGCACCGCCGAGCTCATCGGCACCCAGCACCCGGCGCTGGCCATCGTCATCCGCGAGGCGCCGTCGATGCGCGGCCACCTGGACGCGTCGATCACCACGCAGATCCAGCGTCCGCAAATCGCCTGCCCCACTGAGTGCGAGATCATCACGCTGCACGTACGTGGCGGGGCGGCGGAGCATCTCGCTGCGCTCGTCGACCCGCTCCTGGTCAGCGGCGTGCCCACGTACCTGTGGTGGCTCGGCACGCCTCCGTTCGGACACAAGGAGCTGCTCGACGCGCTCCGCGTGTGCGACGGCCTGGTCGTCGACTCGGCGCGGTTCGAGGAGCCGTTCCGCACCTTCCGCGGCCTGTCGCGCCTGCTGAAGGTCGCTCACCACCGGCTGGGGCTCGCCGACATGCAGTGGTCGCGGCTGCGCCCGTGGCGGGAGACCGTCGCCCAGTTCTTCACGCCGGTGGAGCGACGCGACCTGCTGTCGGGCATCGCCGAGGTGGGTATCGACTACGCCGGCGAAGGCCGCGGCAACCGCATCGCGGCGGCGCTGTTGACGGGCTGGATGGCGGCCGCGCTGGGCTGGAAGCTGCGACGCGCGGCGGCGGGAGGCGGCGGCGTGGTGGTCGCGCACTACGACGCCGGCAGCAGGATGGTCGAGGTCGACTTCCGGTCGGTGCAAAAAGGGCACCTCGCGCCAGGCGAGGTCGGGGCGGTGCGCATCGCCGGCGCCTCGAGCGGCACGACGTTCCGCCTCAGCGTCTTCCACGACCCGGATCGAAAGGCCGCCCCTCCGGACGCGGCCTACCGGACGACCCACCCGACCGAGGGCGAGGACGACGCCGGCTTCGAGCTCGCGCAGAGGCGCGCCGAGTGGCATCGCGACGTGCTGCATGAAAACCTCGACTCGTTCCATCACATGGCGACGGGCGAGATGCCCGGCGAGAGCCGTCCGCGATCACCGGTGGTGGTCAATCGCGAGCGCCGGCGACCCGATTCCGACCGCGTGCTCCTGACGCTGATCGAGATCGGCGAGACCGCGCCTCTGCGCCACGTGCAGCAGCTCGAGCAGGAGGACGACGCCGCGCTGCTGCTCGACCTCCTGTCGACCGGTACGCACGACGAGGTGTACAACCGCTCGCTCGCCGCCGCGGCGGCCCTCATCGAAAAGTTCTAGATGGCGACGTTCACCGTCCTCGCCACCGCCGAGGAGGTGGCCGAGGCGGCGGCGGCGGACATCGCCGAGGCCTTGCGTGGGGGTGGCCGCACGCTGGTGCTGACCGGTGGCACATCCCCCATCCGCACCTACCAGCTGCTCGCCGAGCTCGACGTGGAGTGGGGGAGGGTCACGGTCCTGTTCGGCGACGAGCGCTGCGTGCCGCCGCTCGACCCCGAGAGCAACTATCGCGTCGCCAAGGAAAACCTGCTCGACCGCGTGCATCCGGCGACAGTTCACCGCATCCCGGCCGAGCTCGGACCGGACGTGGGCGCCGACCTCTATGCGGAGGTCGTGGTCGAGGAGGCGCCGTTCGACGTCGTCCTGCTGGGAGTGGGGGAGGACGGGCACGTCAACTCGCTGTTCCCCGGCCACAAGGCGCTGCGCGCCGACGGACTGACTGCAGGCATCCACGATTCGCCCAAGCCGCCTCTGCAGCGCGTGACGATGACGCTCGAGGCCATCCGGGACGCGAAGCTGATCCTGATCATCGCCGCGGGCGCGGGCAAGGCGAACGCCGTGGCCATGGCCCGGCGCGGGGAATCGCCATCCGGGATGATCAAGCACGCGAGATGGCTGATCGACCGGGCCGCGGCCGGCCAGTGAAGATAGAGGTAGTCCCCTCGATCCTGTCCGCCGACGTCGGGCGGCTCGCAGAACAGGTGCAGGAGGCGGAGGCGGCGGGCGCCGACAGGATCCAGGTCGACGTGATGGACGGCCACTTCGTCCCCAACCTGACGTTCGGTCCCCTGGTGGTGGCGGCGGTTCGCAAGGCCACGCGGCTACCGATCGAGGCGCACCTGATGGTCGAGCGACCGGAGCTGTACCTCGAGTCGTTCGCTAAGTCTGGAGCGACATTGATCGAGGTGCAGGTCGAAGCTACGAGTTCTCTCTATCGGACGGTGCAGACGATCAGGGAGCTGGGCGCGAAGGCGGGCGTGGCGATCAATCCCGCGACGTCGGTCGAGGACCTCCGCGAGATCCTGCCGTACATCGACCTGGTCAACGTGATGACTGTGGAGCCTGGATTCGGCGGCCAGAAGTTCATTCCCGGGAGCCCTGCCAAGATCCGCCGGGTCCGAGCGCTCTCATCCGAGGTCGAGATCGAGGTCGATGGAGGGATCGATGCACACACCGCGCCCCTGGTGGTGGCGGCCGGTGCGATGGTACTCGTGGCGGGCAACTCCGTTTATGGATACAAGGGTGGCGTCGCCGCGGGAATCAAGGCGATCCGTGACTCTCTTGACTGACGAGCTCAAACAGGCGGCGGCGGAGAAAGCGCTGGACCTGGTCCAGGACGGCATGCTGGTTGGGCTCGGCTCAGGCTCAACCGCGCGCTACTTCACCGAGGGCGTTGGCCGGCTGGTGGCGAACGGGATGACGGTGCGCGGCGTTCCAACCTCGCGCGCCACGGCCGAGCTGGCGGCGGAGCTCGGCATCCCGATCGTGACCGAGCTGATCGGGCAGATCGACCTCGCGGTCGACGGGGCCGACGAGGTCGACCCGGCATTGAACCTCATCAAGGGACGCGGGGGCGCGATGGCGCGCGAGAAGTTGGTCGCCGAGGCGGCGAAGCGATTCGTGGTCGTGGTCGACGAATCGAAGCTGGTCGAGCAGCTGGGCGTGGGTGTGCTGCCGGTGGAGGTGCTGCCGTTCTTGTGGCGATCGACGGCGGAGCGGCTGGCCGCTCTGAGCGTGAGCCTAGTCATGCGAGGTGGGGAGGACACGCCTTATGTCACGGACAACGGAAACGTGATCCTCGACCTCGCGGTGGAGGGAGGGATCAAGGACGCCGCCGCGTTTGGGATCGAGCTGAAGAAGATCACGGGCGTCGTCGACCACGGGCTGTTCGTCGGCATGACGGACACGGTGATCGTGGCCGGCCCGGACGGCCCTCGCGCGATCGGAAGGTCATCCGGCAAGGGTTAGGCCTCCAGGATCGTCTGGACTTCCGATCCCAGGCGCGCCAGCTCGCGACGGTAGACATCCAATTTCGTGCGGGATCGAGCTCCGGGATGCCAGTCGAAGGCGAAATGACCGCTCAACTCTTTCGGATAGACAACGCTCTTCAGCTCGTTTGACGGGGTCAGTAAGCATTCCTCGTGGAACCGGTGCTCGTCGCGAAGCCAGGCCAGCACCACGAAATACGTAGTTCGAGTTGGTCGGAAGCTGGGCGCCCAGACCATCACTGGCTCGCGTGGATGTGTGGCGTCCACAGAGATCGTCTTGATCTGCAATCCGACCAGGCGTCGGTTTTGGCGATGCACGATCGCCAGTTCGCAGGTCTCGAGGTCGGGAAAGGGCCGAAACAGATTGAGGTTCGCGCATCCGGAGAGGAGCAGCACGACCTCTGACTCGCCGTGGAAGCCCAGGTCACTTCGGGCTGAGCGCGGCTGCTCGCTGATGACCTCTTCGACTTTGCCTGCAACTTGAGGTGCGACGCCGAACCTTTCGACGAGGGTCTCCAACGGACTTAGGTAGGGAAGCCATCGGGAATTCCTCCGTGGTCGCATCCCGAAACCCATCTCATAAATCACCTCGTCGTGCTTCGACACCGTTTCCGCCAGGCGTTTGAAGGTGCGAACAGGTACGGCCAGCATCGTCGGTCCAAGTCCGCCTTCGACGACGAGGCCGCTGATCAAAAGAGCATCGTCGTCGGCCGGGGAGGCTTTTTTTACAACGTGGTGGACCTCGCCGAATCGAAGGCTCGTCCGTCCCTTCGCCTGGACGGGAAAGTACTTGCCATCCGCCAATCGGTGCACCAGTGCGTCGATGCCACGGTCCGCTAGCGGAAGAAAAACGTGCAGTTGTCCGCGCGATTGCTCCACGAGCGCAGCCCAGAGCCGGAACTCAAAGACCTGCCCTGAAGCCAGGGTCTCTCCCACCTCCACGGGGTCGTCATGCGGCGGGATTCTAGGGTCCTAGCCATCTGGTTGCGGAGGCGTCGCCCGCAGGGCGAGGGAAGGCTAGGCGACTCACCCCAGTTGGCACAACGGTCACGACGGACGGGTCGCACGGTCGACCTCGCGCTTAGGCAGAGTGGCGCCTGGAGAAGCGCGAGCCGCCCGAGCTAGGCGACTCATTCTTTGTTGGCACAATGGCTTCGACGGACGGGTCGCCTAGCTCGGTCGAGGGCGCGGCACTGGAAATGCCGTAGGCCCGCAAGGGCCTCGTGGGTTCAAATCCCACCCCGTCCGCCACACACCACCCCGTCCGCCACGTTCGCACCGCTGCCATTAGGTCCGTTATGTGCAGAACACACCCTTCACGCGCCGTGAAGGGAGCGTTTTGCGCCAAACGCACGGAATTGAAGGACTCGGCTGCAACCAACCCGCCCTTTCCCGCATCCAACAAGCGGCAAGATGGCAGCCGCAGTGATCGAGCAAACCCCCCAGGTCCTGGCGCGGGCCGCCCACGGCGACCCGAGCTCGTTCTCGCGCCTGATCGAGCCGCTGCTCGATCCCGCCTACCGCCTGGCCGCGGTCATGCTCGAGGATCGCTCCGCGGCCGAAGACGCCGTGCAGGAGGCCTCGGTCAAAGCCTGGCGCAAGCTGCGCCAGCTGCGAGGCGACACCGCGTCACTCCGCCCGTGGTTTCTCTCGATCGTCGCCAACGAGTGCCGCATGGCGCGCCGGACCAGGTGGTGGTCGGTGATCCGAATGCCGGACATGGCAAGGCAAGAAAGCGTTGAGCGCGAGTCGCACTCGGACCTGCATGCGGCCTTGTTGCGTCTGAGCCCCGCCGAGCGCCTGCCGCTGGTCCTTCATTTCTATCTCGACCTTCCGCTCGACGAGGTGGCGAGGACGCTTCGCGTGTCGCCCTCCGCCGCCAAGTCGCGCATCTACCGCGCGGCCAAGAAGCTTCGCGCGGACCTCACGGTGGAGGAGGTGTTCTGACGTGGGCAACGAAAACTTCCGCGACGACCTGAACCGCGTCTTCGACCAGGTGACCGGCTCGCCGAGCCCAGCGCTCAGTGACCGCGTCCGCTCCGCGGTCGCGACCGAGCCGGAAGCGCGTGGGCCGTACTGGATCGCCGCCGTGGCGGCGGCCGTCATCGCGGTCCTGATCGTGGGCGTGCTGTTCGTGGCCAACCCGCTCCGGCGGCCGAGTGTGCCAGTCGGCGCGGTGCCTACCCCGAGCCCCTCGGTCGTGGCTTCACCCACGCCGACTGACAATCTCCCCCCATTCACTTGCTCGGCGCAGGACTCCGTCTTCCAGCAGACGACTCCCCCGCAGCCCACGCCGCCGGTGGCGTACATCAGCGCCGTGCGCACGGGCACGCACGGAACGTACGACCGCATCACGGTCGAATTCGCCAACGGCGTCCCGCACGACGTCCAGGTCGGCGCGCCGAGCTCCACCAGCTCCTTCACCACGTCGCCCAAGGGCGATACCGTGACCCTCAAGGGCGACCACGGCATCCTCGTGGTCATCCACGGTGCCGACCTGCACACGTCGTACAACGGCTCGGTCGACATCGTGACCGGCTACGCGACGCTGGCCGAGGTGCGCCGGGTCGAAGATTTCGAGGGCGTGGTCCAGCTCGGTCTTGGCGTCAACGGCGGCGGCTGCTACCGCGCGTTCTGGCTGACCGGACCGGACCGCCTCGTCATCGACGTCCAGTCGGCGCAAACGTAAGAGACCGGCGGCGTTAAAACGGACGTGATCCGCCTCGCGGGCAACTTCTGCCTGGCCGCGCTGCTCGCCGCCGCCATCGTCCTGCCAACCGCATCACCGGCGGCCGCGCAGCCGATTCCCGGCACCTCATGCCCGCTCTTCCCGGCCGACAGCATCTTCAACGCCGACATCTCGGGCTTGCCGATCGTGTCACCTCGATCTCTACGTGCTCGGGCTGTACGGCACGCTGTGGCACAAGGGCTACAACGGAACGTGGAGCGCGTGGGACCAGCTCACCGGAGGTGTCTGGACGGCCGACGCGGGCGCCTCGCCAGGCACCACCAAGGTGTTGGTGGCGGAGCGCGGATTTGACAGCGCGCTCTGGGTGCGCGCGGCGGCTGGGACCCGAGTAACTAGGCCGCGGACCTTCGCGGCGCCAGCCAAACCAGCAGCTTGAGACGGTAGAAGCCGACGAGGGTCATGCGCGCCAGGAGGATCCCGTGCCGGACGACGCTGACCTTGGACTGTCCCGCCACGCGCCTGCGATAGCGGATCGGGATGTCGCCGATTCTCATTTTCTGGCGTGCCGCGCCGAACAAGAGGTCGAAGTCGCCGAACGGATCGAAGTCCCCGAAATACGAGCGGTTCGCCGCGATCTTGTTGTAGTCCGTTTTGAACAGAGCCTTGGTGCCGCACAGCGTGTCCTTCACCCGCTGCCCGAGCAACCAGGTGAACGCGATGCCGAAGAATCGGTTGCCGACCAGGTTCGCGAATCGCATCGCCTCGTCCTGCATGGGGTAGACGAGCCTGCATCCGTTCGCGAAATCGATCAGGCCGTCGGCCAGCGGAAAGAAGAACTTGGGCAGGTCCTCGGGCGGAACGGTCAGATCGGCGTCGAGAATCATGAGGACGTCGCCCTCGGCGGCATCGAACGCCTTGCGCACCGCGTCGCCTTTGCCGAGCTTGAGCATGCGGTGGGGCTGCTCGCCGCCGTTGGCGGCTGACGTGGGCGGCACCTGGTGCATCAGCTTGATGTCGCGCTGTCCCCGCGACGAGTCGATCATCTCTTGAATCTTCTCGACGGTGCCGTCGGTGGAATTCCCGTCCATGAAGATGATCTCCGTGCGTGCGCCCATCTCTGGAATTCGCCGCACCGCATCTTCGATGTTGCCGGCTTCGTTCCGGCAAGGCACGACCACGGAAACGCTGAGCGACTCTCGTCTCCGCGTCTGCTCTGCCGTCGGAGGCAGGTAAGAGGCGACGTGGTACTGAATCAGGCACAGATGGCGGAGGAAGCCGTTGCGGGCCGCGAAGCGATTGATCGCGTCGCCGAACGGTATGCGGCGCGGAATGAGAAGTGCAGCTTGCGCGGTCTCCACGCGAAACTCGGTCAGCCACAGCATGCTGGACACGTCGTACATGGACAGCCAGTTCTGGTCGGGCTGAGGGATCTTCATGCCCAGCCTTTCCCCCAGAGAGAGGATCGGCTCCCACAGGAAGTTGTACGAGGTCAGGATCAGCCGGGTCCCCTCGTGACAGTAGGGATGCAGGCCGGTGAGCGTGCGCTGAAGGTCGTCCACGAGTCCGATCAGGTCAGGCAGGACGACGTAATCGAAAGGCGCCGCGGCGCCCAGGACCGCGGCCAGGTCGTCCGGTTCGCCCTGCTCGAAGCGGTAGCTCGTGTACTTCCGGCGCGCGTAGTCGACGAGGTCCGCGGACGCGTCGATCCCGATGCTGTGGGTGGGATCAGGTTCGATCGCCGCCAACAGGCTGCCGGTCTGCGAGCCGACTATGAGGACGCGGCTACCCTTCGGTACGTACCGACGGCAGATGCCTTGCAGCTCGCGGTGGTAGTACCAGTTGCGCTTGATCCAGACGTCGCGCTCGGCCGCCGAAGCTAGAGTCCTGGACCGTGATGCAGGCGACTCAGACTCCGGCGGGCGCGCCAGGACCATTCGCGGCGAGCTCATTGGGCGACCTTACCAAACAGCGCGTGAGCCGTCTGGCGCTGATCGCCGGTCTCAACCTGGTCGCGGCAGCCATCTACCTGTACGTCGCGCTGCGCGTGGGCTTCTTCCAGAATCCGGGCGCGACCCTGTTCTCGAGCCCCGACTCGCACAGCTATCTCGAGGTGGCTGGCTGGCTCTTTGGGGGACCGAACTCTGCGGAGACCGTGCATCGCCCGTTCCTGTATCCGCTTCTGCTGGGTTCAGCGCAACGCGTGAGCGGAGAGTGGGGGATATGGGTCCTGAACCTCGCCTGCTGGTTCGGCACTCTGAACCTCGCCGCCGCCGCCGCGTGGCGCGTGACCGGCCGCGTCGTGGCCGCCGCGGTCGTCTTTCTGGTCCTGGCTACCAATGTCTCAGTCATCGCGTTGACTTTCCAGGCCTTGACCGAGCCGCTCACTCTGCTCCTCGAAGCGGTGTGGATCGCGGGGCTGGCTTGGACCGGCGTCAAGCTGGCGCGGCCCCGCGATTTCGCGATGCTGCTTCTCCCGATCACGCTGCTCGCCATCGTGAAGCCCGGGTACCAGCTCGAGGTTGTTGTCGGCCTCACCCTGCTGGCGATCACGGTGCTCCGCATGCGAGGTCGCCGTCTACCCGCGGCTGTGACGGTGGCCGCCTGCTGCATCCCGATCGCTCTCCAGCTCGCGCTGAACGCGACGGCTAACCACTTTATCGGACTTTCCTCGACTGGCGAGTTCGAGCTCAAGGACTACTACTTTGCGCAGGTCTACGCGGGACTCAATGGCCTGCCGCCCGACCTCACGGAAGCGCGGACGGACGTCGCGCGGCTGACCACCAGCCAGATGGTGAACTACCTCCTCGACCACAAACAGGCCGCGGCCCGCACCCTCGTCGACAACCTGCACGGCAACCTCACCTCGCCCTCGCCGTTCATCGACCCGAACAACAATCCGACGCTTTGGTCGCTGACCCGAAACATGAATCGCGGCTACGAGAGGCTGCACCTGATCTTCCTGCCCATCGTTGCGTTAGCCGTATGGCGGCGCCGCGATCCGCGCCTCGTCCTGCTGTATCTGTTCGCGGCGACACTGATCCTGTACCCGAGCCTCATCTACGACCAGGGAGATCGCTACGTCAACATGGCGCTCCCGTTCTGGGCAGTCGCCTACACGCTGGCGGTCATCGAGCTGCTGCCTGCTGTTTGGGCGGCGAGGTGGCGGGTGTGTCGCCGAGAGCCCAGCTAAGTAGCTGCAGCGGTCGTCTGAACGAGGGAGAGGTCCGGAGCCCGCTCGAACAGCTGAACCGTGGTCGTGCCCGTCGGGCAGACGGACCCGGGGCTGGTTGTCCACTGGCCGCCAAGCGGCTGCCAGGCGCCCCATGAGGCGCCGTTGTAGCCCCGCCGCCAGAGCTGCTGGTCAACCCCGATGACGGACACGTCGAGGTGGCCGGCCGCGCACGAGGCGGCGCCCGGTCCGGTGCCGATCAGGCCACCGAGGAAGGTCCAGGTGCAGGTGCTGCCGTTCCAGGAGGCCTGCCATAGACCGCCTTCCTGGCCCCGGGCGAAGACGTCGAGATGGTTGGTCGTCGAGGCCACCGCGCCGGGGTCGGAGGTGATCACGCCGCCGACGAAGTGCCAACTCCAGGAAACGCCGTCCCAGGTCACCTGCCAGAGCCCGTGCTCGGTTCCGCTGACGAACACGTCGAGCCGGTTGGGGCCCCAGGAAGCGACGTCTGGACCGGAGGTGATGACGCCGCCGAGCTTTTCGACCACGCCGCCCACGTTCGTCCAGCCGGGGGGCAGCACACTGAAGAGGTCACCCATCGGGGAGGCCGCCGCATCACCACCTGAGAGCGGCGCGAGGCCGAGCGCATCCTCTGTCGTGCGCAACGTCGAGTAGTGGTTGTATGTGACTCCGCTCTGCGAGCCTGAGCCGACCGAGCTGCCGAGCAGGATCAGGGGCACACGATTGGTTCCCGCGAAGTCGTCCTCGTCCCATGTGACCGCGAGCACCGATTGCTGGGTCGTGAAAGCCGGCGAGGTCATGATGTCAGGAATCTGCTGGCTGAGCCAGCTGTCGCCCGTGCCGACGGAGCAGTCATGCATGTCATGACATCCGTCCGGCGTGATGAATGCATGTTCGGCGTGGTTGATGCCGATGTCAGGTCTGCGGTCAGCTGTGCATAAGGCACGACGTGGGATTGGCATCGCGTCGCGTTCGTCCTGATGTCATTGAAGTAGACGAGTGGATCGTGTTTCTGCACATACGGGTACGCGTCTCCGACAAAGCACGCTGTCGGCATCGCCTCCTCATATGCCTTCCAGGTCTTACGTGCGTTGTCCAGGGAATCGCCGATATTCGGCGCTTCAATCCAGCATCTAGTGCAGTCGGAGGTGATGCCGAAGGTGCTTCCCCCCACCAGGGACAGGTAGTTGGGGAGGCTCGGGTGCGCAACGGCGTAATAGCTCGATGCAAGGGCGCCCCAGCCCAGAAGGCTGTTGATATACGGCGCGTTCGAGTTGCCGATTATCTCGTCGTAGGAGTGATTCTCCATGACGATGAGAAACAAGTGATCTAACGCCGAGGCCGCCGCGGCCTTTACAGTTCCGACAGAAGACGCGGCCGCGTACACGAACGAGGCTGCGAGCAGCGATGCCGCAAACCAACGTTCTTTCGACATGGCGGGCCAGTCTGGCTGCGTGATCCGACGACCGACACGCGCTCGAGTAAATAGTCGTTAATCCAGGTTCAATCGCGCGCAGCGCTGCGGAGATGTTGCGTGGGATCGAGACCCTCGAGCCTAAGGTCGTGTTCCAACATCTCGCGCACAAGCTCCACAAAAGTAGTCTGTGGCAGCCAGCCTAGCTTCGTTCTCGCCTTCGAGGCATCGCCGCGCAGCTCGTCGACCTCCGAAGGCCGCATGTAGGCCTCGTCGACAACCACATACTTGCCCCAGTCCAGCCCAGCCATGGCAAACGCCGCCTCGGCAAACTCACGCACAGAGCGCATTTCTCCTGTGGCGATCACGTAGTCGTCCGGCTCGTCCTGCTGAAGCATCAGCCACATCGCGATGACGTAGTCCCGGGCGTGTCCCCAGTCTCGCTTGGAATCGAGGTTGCCGAGCCTCAGATGGTCGGTCGTTCCGGCCAGAATCTGCGCGACGCCGCGCGTTACCTTGCGTGTTACGAAGTTCTCGCCTCTCCGAGGCGATTCGTGGTTGAAGAGAATTCCATTGCACGCGAACAGGTCGTGCGCCTCGCGGTAGTTGACCGTCATCCAGTGTGCGTATAGCTTTGCCGCTGCGTACGGGCTTCGAGGATGAAATCGCGACAACTCGTTTTGCGGCGGCGGGGTCGATCCGTACATCTCTGAGGTTGAGGCTTGATAGAAACGGGTATGTGCCCCGGTGGTGCGGATCGCCTCGAGTAGGCGTGTCGTGCCCAAGCCGTCAGCATCACCCGTGTATTCAGGCTGATCGAACGAGATCTGGACATGGCTCTGCGCCGCAAGGTTGTAGATCTCATCGGGCCGGACGGTCTTGACCAGGCGGTTGAGCCCGCCCGAGTCCGTCATGTCGCCGTAGTGGAGCACGAATCGCGACTTCTCGACATGGCTCGGGTGCGCATGCTGCAGGTGGTCAATGCGGCCGCGGTTCATCGTCGATGATCTGCGCACGACGCCGTGAACTTCGTAGCCCTTTCCGAGGAGGAGCTCTGCGAGGTATGAACCATCCTGCCCGGTGATGCCGGTAATCAGGGCTGTTTTTGCCATTGCAAAGAAGAAGTCTATGTCTAGGCGCTCGCCCGGACGGCGATTCAGTTCATTCGTGACCAGGCATTAGGATCGCGAAGGTGATCCAAGCGCAGCTCGAGTCCGTCCGATCACGGCCAGCGCTCTGGCTGTTCGGCGCCACATGGTTTGTTTCGGTCGCTTTCGACTTAAACGTTTATGTGGCGGGTCTAGCCCACGTTTACGTGCATGATGCCTGCGCGTTGGTCGTAGGCGTAGTCGGGGTCGTGCTCGCCGTTCGGAACCATACCCTCGTCGGCAACCGCCGCACGGTCGTGCCTCTAGTGGTCCTGACGTTCGTGCTCGTAAACACAATTGTCCTTGGGGCCTTCCATTACGTCAGCATGCCCGGCGACCTGCACAAGCTGTTCTGGCTCGAGCACGGCGACGCAATACGGATCGTCGGAGAGCTCTTCCTCGTGGTGTGGACTTTCGCTCAACTTCGGGTCGATCGAGACATGGCCTGGTTCCTTCTTAGTGTCGCAGTGTGGGGTGTGACGGTTTCCGTGGCGTGGATGGTCGCCTTCTTGATCGCCAGGAATACACCGCACACGACAACCACGACGCTGGACCTCGACGTATTGGTCGGTCTTCCGCTAGCAGTCCTCTTCGCAGTACGAACCTGGCCTCCGCGTGGCGCTGATCTGATCCGATTGGTCTTGCTAGCCGCGGGCAGCACATTCCTGTATTCCCGCGCAACGATGGTTGCCATTGGCATTACCGTCGTCGGCGTTCTCATTGTGACGCGCAGTGTTCGCAAGGCAGGCGTCGCCCTAGCTTCGATCGCGGCTGGTTGGGTGATCGTCCTCGGGTCCTCGCTGATTCTCTACGGCTCGACGTCCCTGGTGGCGACCACATTTCTGCGCCTGCAGAGCATAGGCAACACCCAACTCGCGCCTTACACGATCCCGAACCGTGAAGCCATTTGGCGAGATGCATTGCGGATCTGGAAACGATCCCCGGTTGTCGGAGTGGGGTACCACGACTACTTCATCTATAGCACGGTCACGGAGATCAAAGCCGCGAGCGCTCCAGAGCCGAACGACCTTTTTTCGTCACGTATCAAGTCGGCGCACAACGACTACCTTTCATGGCTGTCGGAGATGGGCATCGTCGGATTGGGAATTCTGATTGCTTTTTATGGAACCGCGCTCGGACTGGCCATTGCACACTGGCGACGCGAGTCTGATCAGCGGTTGCGGGCTGGATATGCGATGGGGCTCATCCTCGCCTTTCTCACCATCAGCATTTTCGGCGAGGTCTTGATCCCCAGAACTCCCGACAGTACGGCTCTCGCCATGATCTGGTGGATTTTCTTCGCCACGCTGTTCAGTGGGGCGGCTGCGAACCAGCCCGGGTCATTGCGCGAGCGAGCTCCTGGAATTGTTGAACCAACCGCCCACGCGCTGGGCCGATTTCGGATTTAGAATGTCCCGGGACCGACTTGTTTCGCTGATTCTGGGGAGGTGTTGACGTTGTCTGCTCGTGGGCTTTCGCGCGCCATCTTTTTGATTCGGCAGCCACGCTTGCGGAAAATCAGCTGCATCGCCGCCAGCGGATTAGTTGCAGGGAGCTTCTTGGTTGCTCCCGCGCCCGCCGCGGCCGCTAGATCGGCCGTCTCCGCAGCGTGGAGCGGCACGGCTGTGCCCGGAACTCCCATCACGATGCACGCTGGGGGCCGTGAAACCGGAAGCTCGATCATGGCGCGGGATCGTGGCGTTGTCCCAAGGCCCGCGACCGGCCGGATGCCTCCTCTGCCTCGGCCACGCAGGGAAAATCCCGGGTCCGCGTCGCTGATTTCAAGCAGCTCGGTGCGCGTGCCACACTTCGGCGCGGTGGCAGGGTCCCCCCAGACGACCGGAACACAGTTCCTTGGCGCTCAGCTCTCCGACACGGCTTCACATGTCCCTCCTGACGCGATGGGGGCGGTCGGTCCAACCCAGTTCCTGACCATGGTTAACGGGCGAATCAGATCCTTCAACAAGACGACCGGCGTGGCCGACGCAGGTATCGACGCAACAGCCGACGGCTTCTGGGCATCGGTGATCGGCTCAGGCGACGCTGTCGACCCACGGATTCGCTACGACCGGTTCACGGGTCGCTGGTACTTCAGCATGGTGTCGTTCCCGACAGGCTCACCGATCACGAACATGCTCATGGTCGCCATGAGCAACGGCAGCACTATCAACGGGTCGACGGTTTATACGTTCGCATCTTTTGCGTTCAGCGGCGGCTGTGCGCTCGACTTCGACACGATGGGCATCGACCGAAATGCTCTATACATCGGTGGCGACCTATTCTGCGGGCCGAGCGTCATGGGCGCGGTATTCCTCCAATCCGAGGGCTTGGTTTTGAGCAAGTCGTTGGTGCTCGGCGCCGTCTTCAAACTCACCGGCAGCGGCTCAAATCCGGCCAACTGCGCGACCCCTGGTGCGGGTGACGACGGCCCGGTCACGCCGCAGGGCGTCGACAATCCCGACCCCGCCGCCACCTTTGGCTATTTCGCCGGGGCGTCATTTTGCTTCTTCGGCGAGCTTGCCTTCGCCAGGATCTCCAACCCAGGAACCTCATCCGCGAGCCTGCTCTTCGGATTTCTCAACGTTCCGCCGACGATGGTCCCAGAGCCGGCCCCGGCAATGGGCAGCACGAATCCGCTCGATACCCAGGATGACCGTCTCGTGAACGCCCAGCTGCGAAACGGCCACCTTTGGGCTGCCCAAAACATCTGCGTTGACCCAACAGGAGTTGCACCGCCGCCTGCCCCAAACTGTCCAGCCGGCAACCGCGACGCGATTCGCTGGTATGACGTCAACATCGGGCCGCTCACCCTGAATCAGTCCGGCACCGTCTTCGATAGCACGATCGCCAATCCGGTATTCAACTACACAGCCTCGATCAACGTGTCCGGACAGGGCCACGCGGCGCTGGGGTTCTCAGAGTCAGGTGTCAACCTGCACGCACAAGCGGCCACAGTTGGCCGGCTCGCCACGGATCCTGCAGGGGCGATGGAAACGATTAACGCCTACCAGACCAGCAGCTCCGACTACAACTTCAACTTGACCACGAATCCGCAGCGCTGGGGTGACTACTCATACACAAGCGTCGACCCGACCGACGACATGACTATGTGGACGTTAGTTGAGTATGCGAACGCAACCAATTCATGGGGCGTCGAGGCGGTTCAGCTGAAGGCGCCCCCGCCCGCCACTCCCGCGACGGCTGACATCACCACCCTGTTCACCAACCAGTGCTCTCAGGTGGTTGTGGTCACGGGCACATCGACTCTGGGCAGTGGCTTCTTTGACCCGGGCACCGGCTTCGCCAACCGCCTGACCGCGACCGTGAGCGGCGGTGTCACGGTGAACAAGGTCACGTACATCGATCCGACGCACATCTCCATTGACCTCCAGACCCAGGGCGCTGTAGCCGGCCCGAAAGACCTCACAATCACCAACCCCGACGGACAGAGCGTCACCGCCGTCGGCTTCTTCACCGTCGGTACCGCGTCCTCCATGCCCGACACTATTACGGCCTCGTCGCTGAACCAGTACAGCCTGGCGAACAGCGACGGCAGCTCCTGGGTCGAGATCGACCCCGCGCTACGCATCAGCTGCAGTCCTGCCGCCAACCAGTCGGTTCTGCTCACGGGAAACGTAGACCTCTTCACGGGCCGGGCCGGCTTCAACCAGGACGTGGCAATCTTCGTCAGCATCGACGCCGCGGCTGACACTCTGCTTTCGTGGAAGGAGTCGGGCGGCTTCGCCGGGGTCTTCTCGCCCAACGCCGCTTACATCCAGACTGTGTATTCGATGACGGGTGGGCACACCTATGTCTTCAAGTTGAAATGGAAGACCAACAAGAATGCATCCGGCGCGACGATCTACGCCGCCGCCGGCCCGGGGCCGTTTCCATGGTCGAACACCAGCCTGGTGGGGGAGGTGTTCCCCAGCGGTACGGCGCCCGCCTTCAACAATTCGCTGCAGCAGTACCACCTGTCCAACTCCGATGGCATCACCTGGTCTGTCCTCGACAACGCGCTTGACACGCCCATCACCGCGTCAGCCAATGGAACCATCGTGGTTGGCGGCAACGTCGACCTCTTCACGGGCCAGGCCGGCTTCAACCAGGACATCGCTATCTTCGTCAGCGACAACGGCGGGCTCGACGCGCTCGTGGCATGGAAGGAGTCAGGCGGGTTCGCGGGCGTTTTCTCGCCGAACGCCGCGTTCGTGATGGCCGCCTACCCCGCGACCAGCGGCCACACTTATACCTTCAAGCTGCGATGGAAGACCAACAAGCCCGCAGCGGGGGCCACGATCTACGCGGCGGCCGGCCCAGGGCCGTTCCCCTGGTCCAACACCAGCCTTGTGGCGCAATTCGTGCCGGCGACGTCCAACGCGGTGTTCAGCTCCGGATCGCAGCAGCAGTACCACCTTTCGAACTCGGACGGCATGACGTGGATGGAGATGGATCCCGCCTTGAGGGTGACGGTGACGCCGTCGACGACCACCAACTCCATCGAGAGCGCAAACGTCGACCTCTTCACGGGCCAGGCCGGCTTCAACCAGGATGTCGCTATCTTCGTGAGCGACAATGGAGGTGCCGACACCCTGCTGGTCTGGAAAGAGAGCGGTGGCTTCGCGGGAGTCTTCTCGCCGAACGCCGCCGCAGCCCAGACGGCCTTCAAGATGGTCGCCGGACATATCTACATCTTCAAATTGATGTGGAAAGCGAACAAGAACGCCGCCGGCGCAACGATCTACGCAGCCGCGGGCCCGGGACCTTTCCCCTGGTCCCACACCCGGCTGACGGTTCTCGAGACGAACTGACTTCACGAGTGAAGGAGCCTTTCGCGCGAAGGCTCCTTCACCTGGTCCTTGGGTAGCCCTTGGCAAATAGCGCGATCACGCATTTGCACTCAATGGCGACATTGATCAAGGGCCGCGATCGCCGGGCCCTTTTGACCGCGGCTACATCGGTGGCCGCTCGGCTGCTGTCGATAGGCGTCACTCTGGCGACCGTGAGGATCTCGATCGGTTATCTCGGTCCAGCCCGTTACGGCCTGTGGGCGACGATCACATCGCTGACGGCATTCCTTGCGTTCTCAGACCTGGGAATCGGCAACGCCGTCATCAACAGGATGGCGCTAGCGTTCTCATCCGGCGAACGCGACAAGGCGCCGCGTGAGATTTCGAGCGCGACGTTCGTGCTTGGCGCAATTGCGGTGATCGTGCTTGCCATTGGAACTGTGCTGGTGTTCGTCCTGCCGTGGTCCCGCATCTACAACGTCACGGGATTGGCCGCGACGGAGGCCGGGCCCGCGACGCTGGCGATGCTCGTGTGCTTCGCCGTTCTTATCCCGCTTGGTCTTGTGCAGAAGGTCCAGCTTGGCTTTCAGCAAGGTGCGTATGCCAATCTGTGGTTGATTGCGGGCTCTGTCTTGAGTGTGACATTCCTAATCGCGGGTGTGACATTCCGTATCTCGCTGCCATGGCTCGTCCTGGCGGTCGCGTCCGGCCCCGTGGTTGCTGTCGCACTCAACTGGATCCAGGAATTCGTCTACCTTCGCCCATGGCTACGTCCTCGGGTGGATCTTGTGCATGTCCGAACCGGCGTCGACCTTGCGCGCACCGGCTCGCTGTTCCTTGGATTGCAACTGGCGGCGGCCATCGCCTTTTCGTCTGACAACCTCATTGCAACTCAGGTGTTGGGGCCGGTCGCGGTCGCGCAGTACTCGGTTACGCAGCGAGTGTTCGTTGCGCTTCCGGCGTTGGTGTCCGTTGCCGCCGTCGCACTGTGGCCGGCGTACGGTGAAGCGCTCCATCGATCGGATCGGGCCTGGATCCGACAGACCCTGATACGTTCAAGCATCCTCGCGGTCGGACTGACCCTACTTGGAAACATCGTCATCTTGATCGTGTCGCCTCCCCTTTTCAGCTTTTTGGTCGGGCCGGCTCTGGTGCCGCCGCTGTCGCTGCTGATCGGATTTGTGGTCTGGTCGATCCTGTACGCGTTCGGTAGCGTCGTTTCAATGTTGTTGAACGCCGCGCAGGTGATCCTTTTTCAACTCGTAATCTCGTCTGCCATGGCTGTGACGGCGATCGTTTTGAAAATCGAGCTTGGTAGGACTATCGGGATTGCAGGCATCATCTGGGGCACGGTCATCGCCTACGGCCTCCTGTCCGTGCTGCCAACGCTCTTGTACCTCAGACACCGCCGGCGCATCGACTGGTGAGACCCAGGCATCTGCTGAGGGGCCCTGGGTTACTCCGGCGCTCGCTCGCCGCCCGCGCGAGCGCGCAGCGCGCACGAATCCCCGGGTTGGAGTTCGACAGATTCGGGCGTGGTCTAGGCTTGCGCTTGATCGCCAACGGGTATGTCACGATTGGTGCTCAGTACCTGCTCAATCCTGTTTCGATCGTTCGGTACTTCGAGTTTCCTTTCTCCGCGGAATCGATCCCAGCGACCGCACGTGACTGCCTGGACATCAGCTCGCCAAGATTGTTTTCGCTCTACTGGTCCAGCCGCCATCCTGGCGCTTCGGTTGAGATGATCAATCCCGATCCAGTTGACCTCGACGAGACGCGGCTCATCGCGAAGGTCGGTGGAATACGGATCAAATATTCAAATTCGGACCTTCGAGTCCTCCAGGAACGGAAGGACCGATACGACGCGATTTGGGCCATCTCGGTACTCGAGCATGTTCATGGCTCATACGACGACCGTGATTCGATCGCCTGGATCTATTCGGCCCTTCGTCCGGGAGGCGTGATCGTCGTCACAACGCCGATCGACCGTCAGCCGTGGGACGAATACCGGGAGATCGACCCGTACGGTCTTGACAAGCCTGATTCAGGACCCGTGTTCTTTCAGCGGTGGTATGACCTCCGCTCGATCCACCAGCGACTCCTCGATCCATTGAGGGGCGCGAGCTTCGACCTCGCCTTCTTTGGTGAAACGGAGCCGGGAATGTTCCGAGCATACGAGGCAGAATGGATGCGGCTGGGGCTCCGGCGATCGGTCGACGATCCGCGCGAGATAGCGGACCACTACCGTGAATATGCAAGCTGGGAGGACATGCCTGGGGCGGGAGTCTGCGGAATTCGGATCGTAAAACCGCACCAGGACCGATGAGACCGATCCGCGTTGTGGTCGACGCGCGAATCCCGGCCGTGGGCTGGGGTGGAGTCCAGCAGGTGGTGATTGGGCTCGCCGCTGGCCATACGTCCATCGCGCAATCCGATCTCGAGATCCTCTACCTCGTGTATCCAGACGGTCCCGACTGGCTGCGGCCCTACGTGGCATCAAAGGAGCAGTTCCAGACAGTCAGAGCCCCAGCGTCTCCTCGTCGGTCGCGGCAGCTGTTGTCTCAGCAGGTCCCGGGCTTGCGCAGCGTTTATCACGCCATCATGCCCCCTCCGCCGGTACCCGTATCAGACGGTTCGCTGGAGGCGCTCGAACCTGAAATCGTGCACTTCCCGCATCAGGCGGCCTTCCTCACGGCCGTACGAAGTATTTACCAGCCCCATGACCTGCAGCACCTGCACCTGCCGCAGTTCTTCACTCCGCGTGACAGAGCAACCCGCGACCTTCACTACCAAGCGTTCTGCGAGCAGGCGTCCCTGGTCGCGATGGGCTCTACGTGGGGGAGGGAGGACATTCTCCGCGCCTACGGTCTACCGCCGCAGAAAGTTGCGGTCGTTCCGCTGGCGCCCGTCGTAGATCGATATCCCGCCCTCCGGCGAACCGAGCTCGAGAAGGTGAGCGCCGAGCTGCGACTGCCGGAGCATTTCTGCTTTTACCCGGCGCAGACCTGGCCTCATAAGAATCACGCCCGGCTGCTGGAGGCGGTGGCGCAGCTCAGGGACCGGCAACAGCTCATCGTCCCACTGGTGTTCTCGGGAGCAGAAACCGACTATCGCAGGCACCTGGACTCACTGATCAAGAGGCTTGGCCTTGGCCCGCAGGTGACGTGGGTCGGTTATGTCAGGCCGTCCCAAGTGCGCGCGCTTTACCGCCTTGCCCGGTGCGTGGTCGTGCCGACTCTTTTCGAATCCGCCAGCCAGCCTGTCTTCGAAGCCTTGAGCGCGGGGGTTGCGGTCGCCTGTTCGAATGTGACCGCCACTCCCAGGCAGGTTGGAGATGCGGCGATTGTCTTCGATCCCTACGTGGTGGACCAGATCGCAGACGCAGTGCAAAGGCTCTGGACCGATCCCGGCTTGAGGGTGGAGCTGGTCAGGCGCGGGAAGCGGCGGATCGCCGACTTCACCTGGGAGCGGACCGCACACCACTTCTCCGCGTACTACCGTCTGCTGAGCGGCAACAATCTCACCGGCCGGGATCAGGCGCTCCTTAACGCAGAACCAATCATTTAGAGGGCGGAAACGTCGTTCGGGAGTTGACCCGCCCATCGCGATACCTGTACAGTGCGGGCTCCAAACGCTCATGCCTACGTCGCCGCCACGAACGAGGTTCAGCGCTCTACTGCTCATGGCCGCCTCATCCATGACGGGCTTTTACCTATCCGTCGCGCAACCGGCGGAAGCAGCAGGCCCGGCGAGCGACGATCCCGTAGTACGTCCTGTCGAAATGCAGCGGGCCGGGCAGCAGGTCGCACATGCGCCACTAGGCACGCTGCGGCCCTTCGAGGCGCCGCGTCCGCGATTTGCGGTGGGCGGCTCCGGCGGTCCGCAGCGTGAAACCTTCGGTTTTGCTCTGGCCAGCAGTCTGAGCGATCCAACCGTGGGGTATCCGAGCTGGAACTTCGGGTTGTTAAGCACAGTTGCCTTCTTCGGTCTACATGTCAACGACGACGGGACGCTGGCGGCCGATTCCGGAATGAGCGTGTGGAATTCGAGCGAGCTAACGGGGCTACTGACCGCCGCTCACTCGAGTGGCACCAAGGTGGTGCTGACCATCATCCTGCAGGACTTCGCCACGGGCACGCCGCACATGTGCTCAGGCCTCGCGCACGCGGCGACGACCGTCGGGAGCGCAGTCGCGCAGCTCAAAGCCAAGGGCGTGGATGGCGTGAATGTCGACTACGAGGGCGAGAACGGATCGTGCGGCACAAGCGATCCTTCGTTTGCCCGCCATGCCTTCACCAGCCTGGTCGCCAGCCTGCGCTCTGGTCTGCCCACGGGGTCCTATCTTTCAGTCGATTCCTACGCGAGCTCGGCCGCTGATCCGGCCGGTTTCTTCGACATCACTGGTCTCGCCTCATCGACCGACTCCTTCTTTGTGATGGCATACGACCTCGACTACTCGAACTACCATCGGTCCCCGCTGAACTGCAGCAGCTACTGCCTCGGCCCGACCGCTCCGCTGAGTGGTTACTACTACAACGACACGACCACCGCGAGCCAGTACGTAGCGGCCGTCTCGGCCTCGAAGGTCATCCTAGGCGTGCCTTACTACGGCCGCAAAGCTTGTGTTGGATCGGCGAATTCGAACGCTTACGCGGGGGCCACCCTTGCTGACAGTTACCTCGATGCCTCGCAGGAGGGAACTAATCCCGGACCAGGCTTTTACCCAGGAAGTTTCGTAGCCCATCGCGACGCCATTGATGCGGCGGGCCAGGAGCGATGGGACACCTGGTACAACTCGTCCATCCCCTGCACGCGGGAGCTGTACTGGGATGACGTTGTTTCCCTCGGTAACAAGTACGACCTCGTCAACTCGGACAACCTTCGCGGGGTGGGAATCTGGAACCTGAACTACGGAGGCGGTGCCACGGAGTTGTGGCGCGAGCTTGACCTGAAATTTGGCGCTGGCGCTGCCCGCCGCGTCGGGGGCGTCATCACAAGTGGTCCAGACCCCGCGGCGTGGGGGACGGCCAGGACTGACGTTTTTGCGCGGGGCACAGAGGGCGGCCTGTGGGATGCCACTTGGAGTGGAGGCACGTGGAGCTGGGCCTTCCTTGGCGGCAGGATTCAGGGCGATCCCGCCGCGGTGTCGTGGGGCACTAATCGGCTCGACGTCTTCGTCCGCGGCGTCGACAATGCCTTATGGCATCGTGCCTTCTACATCGACACGTGGTTCCCGTGGGAGAAGCTCGGCGGCGTGATCACGTCCGCACCGGATGCCGTCTCGTGGAGCCCGGGGCGGCTCGGTGTCTTTGTCAGCGGCAGCGAGCACGGGCTGTGGCAGGTCGCCTGGGATGGGAATTCATGGACGTGGTCCTTCGTCGGTGGTCGCATCACCTCAGACCCCGGCGCCGTCTCGTCCGGCATGAACCACATTGACGTTTTCGTTCGCGGGAACGAGAACGGCTTGTGGCAGGCAAGCTGGAACGGCGCGGCCTGGACATGGAACTTCCTCGGCGGCGTGCTGGGAGCTGGGCCGGACGCCTCCTCGTGCGCGCTCGGTCATCTCGACGTGTTCGCAGTTGGGGTCGACCAGAAGCTCTGGCGGCGCGGCTTCAACGGCTCTAGCTGGGGAGCGTGGGAGTCCCTAGGCAACCAATGGACGATCGGTCCCGGCGCCGTCTGCGCGTCAGGTGCGAGCACGGCATCTGTATTCGAGAGAGGAACCGACGGTGCGCTCTGGCAGATGAGCGTGCCTGCGTCTTAAGCCGACCACCTTCACGATCCGCTTGTGTCGAGGTGCATCAGCCCTCCATCAGGTCCGCGCTCGAAGAGCTGGAGGTTGGTGGTTCCAGGGGTGCAGACCGCGCCCGGGTCGTTGGTCCAGGAGCCGCCCACGAACTGCCAACCGCCCCAGCTGGTGCCGTTGAAGCCATCGTGCCAGAGGCCGTTTTCGGTCCCTGTGGCGTAGACGTCGAGGTGGCCGGCCGAGCAGGTGGCGGCGTCCGGCCCAGTATTGAAGCGGCCGCCGAGAAAGCTCCAGCTCCAGGCGCTACCGCTCCACGAGGCCTGCCACATGCCGCCCTCGGTGCCCCGGGCGAAGACGTCGAGGTGGTTGGTGGTGGAGGCCACCGCGCCCGGGTCGGAGGTGATCACGCCGCCGACGAAGTGCCAGCTCCAGGAAGTGCCATCCCACGTCACCTGCCAGAGCCCGTGCTCGCTGCCGCTAACGAAGACATCCAGCCGGTTGGCGCCCCAGGAGGCGACGTCCGGTCCGGAGGTGAGCACCCCGCCGAGCTTCTCCCAGGGGGCCCAGTTGGTGCCGTCGAAGGAGCAATGCCAGAGCGCGTTGTCCACGCCGCGGACGAAGACGTCGATCCGGTTGGTGCCCCACGACACGGCGGCGGGGTCGGCGTTGATCAGGCCGCCGAGGAAGGTCCAGCCCCAGGTCGAGCCGTTCCAGGTGGCGTCCCACAGGCCGCCTTCGGTGCCGCGGACGAAAACGTCGGTCCTGGTGGCGCCCCACGAGGATGGATCCGGCCCGGACGTGATCACGCCGCCGACCGCCGACCACGCGAGATTCATGTTGAAGGTTCGTATTACGTTCAGTGACGGCACGAATACCTGGCCACCGGCTTCGGCGGGCGTGACGAACCGTTTGATTTGGAAGCTGTAGCTTTGATAGATCAGCGCGCCTGTCGCGGCGTTGTACGCGGTCAGACCGCCGCCGTCGCTTGCGACCCAAACGGCGCCGGCGGCAACGATCGGGGGTCCGTAGGTGGTCGATCCGCCGGCGATCCAGTTGGGAGTGCCGCATGTCGAGGCGCACTCCGTGAACGACGGCGCGCCGGTGTCTACGTTGAGGGCGACAAGGCCGTGACCCTCGCACTCGACGTAAACGTACGGCGCGGCGTAGGCAAAAGATCCGAATGTCGCGGCCGAGTGGTTGCCGAAACAAACCTCGGCTTGCGTGTAGCTGACCGGAGAAGGAAACGCCTGGCCGTTCACGCCGCCTAGCGAACTGGTCTTGATCAGAAAGCCGCCACCCCACTTTCCCGCCGCAAAGAGCATGTTGGAGTTGAGCAGCATTGGGGCGGCCGAGCCGAGGTCCTCATCGTTGCCGCACCAGTTGTTCTGCCAGTCCTTAGGCATGAAGAAGTCAAGCTCGGCCAGCGTCGGCGAAAGCTTCTCGACCGAATCGTTGTGATAGACAGGGTTACCGTTCGAATCGGCGGCGCAACCATCAGGTCCACCGTTGCCCACGCCATTGCCCGTAGTGATGTAGACGTTGCCGGTCGCGTCGACCACAACTCCTCCGGCGGCCCAGCTGCCGATGCCGGTACCACCGGTTTTGTAGTAATGGGCGACCGCGGTGCCGTCGATGGGCACGGCGAACACCCAGCCGTGATACTGGCCGCAGTCGCCGTCACGGCCGCCGAACGGGACATATACGTAACCGTTGTGAAGGCCGAGAGCGCCGCGCTGCTGTTGGATCGTCCAGTCGAACCCGGTCTGGGCCTGGGTGGTGATCACAGTCGAAAGCACGGTGTTGCCGGTGGCAAGGTCCAGCCCCACCAAACGATAAAGGTGGTCGGATGAGAAGGTGGCTGCATAAATGCGTCCGGCCACCGGATCGATAATTGGAGTGCCGAGAATCCCTTGTGGCGAGACGTTGCCACAGGTCCAGCCCGACGACACAGGCGTTGACAGCTGCTTGCGCCAGACCACCACGCCGCTGAACTGATCGAGCGCATAGATGCTGTTGTTGAGGGTGGCTGCGTAGACGAGGCCGTTGTAGATCAACGGCTCTGCATAGACGTTGGCGTCCAGGGTTCCGCTCGTCCAGCCCGGAGTGACGAGGCTGACGTTCGGCAGGCCCGGATCGAAGCCGGTGTGGCCGTCGTCGTGGTGGTATTCGGTCCAGGACCCAACGCCCGCGGTAGGCCTTGGGTGCGCCAGTCGCGTGGCGGGAAATGCGACCAGTGGGAGAGCGAAAAGTATCGCGGCAGCTAGTCCCCCCGCCAAACCTCTCGAGACCCGCATTCTCGTTACTGAACGCTGTGCTTCACATTCTTGGTCCCTGTGCCGACGCCTATGTGCCCGCGATGGTCGTCTGCCACAGCTGGCTGTCTGGCCCGCGTTCGAAGATGCTCTCATTGTTGGTACTAGGCACGCATACCGCGCCAGGGCTGGCCGACCACTGGCCACGCAGGTACTGCCAGCTGCTCCAGCTCGTGCCGTTGAAGCCACGCTGCCAGAGCCCGTTCTCAGTTCCCGTGACGTATACGTCGAGATGGCCAGCCGAGCAGGACGCCGCCGCCGGCGACGTGCTCAGGACACCTCCTAGGAAAGTCCAGGTCCAACTGGTACCGTTCCATGATGCCTGCCATAGTCCGCCCTCGAGTCCGCGAGCGAACACGTCGAGGTGATTCGGAGACGAGGCAACCGCAGCCGGGTCGGACGTGATGCGCCCGCCCACATAATGCCAGCTCCAGGACGTGCCGTTCCAAGTGACCTGCCACAGGCCGCGCTCCGATCCACTGACGAAGACATCCAACCGGTTGGTACCCCACGATGCTGCGCGCGGTCCAGAAGTGAGAACGCCGCCCAACTTTTCCCACGGGCTCCACGTCGTCCCATCTGAAGAGCGGTGCCACAGGGCGTTGTCGATGCCACGCGCAAAGACATCCAGACGTCCTGAGCCCCACGACACCGCAGCCGGGTCAGGGGTTATCAGACCACCCAAGAAGGTCCAGCTCCACGAGGTCCCATTCCAGGTCGCATCCCACAACCCACCCTCTGTTCCGCGCACGGCTACGTCCGTCCTGGTGGCGCCCCATGATGCGGGCTCGCCGCCCGAGGTGACCACGCCGCCCACGGTGAGCCACGGCGTGGGCGTGGCGAACTTGATATCAAGTAGATTCCACAGCTCCGATGCGCCGCCGCCGTAATCGAGCGTAAAGAAGCCGACGCCACGGAGGTTCATCGAGTTGACGACGTCATATTTCGCGTTGAGTGAGACAACATCGTCGAAATACTGCTCGCGCCAGCAGTTCCAGTCACTGTCCCACCAGGTGTCCCACTCGCTGGCTCCATCGGAAGGGTCGCGATGCCTGGTGAGCTGCGAGACGCCAGTCTGGCTACCGATGGTCGACGCATAGATGTAGGTGGTGTTGACGTAGTTGGAACGGAGCGTTTGGTGCGCCGGACCCGCACCGTCGACGCATCCGCGGCTCCCATAGAGTGGCTGCCCGAGAATCACCTTGCTGGGTGATACGAGCGCCGTGTACTGCTGCATCGACTTGGTCACATTGAACTGGTACGTGTTGAGCGGCGAGACTGGGTTGAAGCAGTACGAGGCGCAGTTAAGGGGAGGGGAGGCGTAGTTTGCCCAGTCCATGTCATATGCCATCACGAACATCGAGTCCACGTTTGGCGCGAGACCAGTGACGTCGAAGAACTCCTGGTTGTCCTCGGCCGATCCCGAGTATGTGTCTATAGAGAGATAGTCACCCTGCGGAAGCGCCGCACGCATGTTCCTGGCGAAGTCGACGAGCTCCGACCGGTTTGTTACACCGTTGGCGCAGGTGGCGAGCTGGCCCTCGTAGTTGATATTCACACCGTCGATCCCGGCCTTCTGGACCTCGCTCACCGTCTCGCTGACAGTGGTCTGACTTACGGATGGGGCGAGGCTCGTACACGTCCGATTGTTTGGGTCGGTGCTGGAGTCATGGACGATGATTGAGACGATTACCCGCACCCCGTTGGCATGAGCTGTTGACACGAAGCTCGACATGGTCGACGAATGGAAGACGTACCAACCCGTGTCATTGCCGATGAGGCCGCCGTCAGTGGTGTTCACATGAATCCCGAAGTAAGCGACCGTGCTTAGGTGCCGGAAATCCCACGAGGTATAGCCAACGGATGGATCACCAAGGTTGCTCGCGTTGACGAATCCAAAAACCTCGCGGCGCAAGATCGCGTTTGCTGGAGCCGCGGCGGGAGGCGATTGAATGCTGGACGCATGGCGACCAGGCGTAGCCGTCGCGGATATGGGTCCCGTCCATGCCACAGTGACCGCACTCGCGACGACGGCGACGATTCCTGATGCGATTCGGGGTTGGATCATTGGTTGGTTTAAGGAGAAGGGCCCGCAACCGGGTTGGCTCTCCTCGCTGCGGCGTCATATAGTATCCGTTGGTGCAGCGCCTGACGCCCCATTTTCGGGAAACATTTGCTAAGACATTTGTGAACTCGAGGTTTACCAGAAGGCTTTGAGCGTAGCCGACGTTCGCAGTGATCAAGCCCTCGTGTCAGAGGTCCTGAGCACGCCTCGCGTACGCGCTAGGGGTTTCGCGATCAGCGTGCGTGAGCGTCGTGTTCTACTCGCGATCACCGATTTTCTAGTCGGCACGCTCGGGTCGGTACTCGCCTATGAGGTGATCTCACACCCCAACATGAAGTCGTTTCCGTTCTTCGAATCGACGCTCTACGGCGTTGCATGGGTGATTGGACTCTTCATCGTCGATGGATATGGCTTCCAAATTCCGAGCAGCCGGGTGCAGAGCGCGATCGCTGTCATTAAGGCCACGCCCTTTGCGCTACTGGGTGGAGTGGTCCTCTTCTTCATACACCCGTACGTTATGACTCGACCGCTGGTCGTTTTCTCGATAGCGATTGGTGCGCTGCTCCTAATCGTGATGCGCACCACCGCGTTCCGAGTCATGCTCCATGAGTCGCTCGCGGTACGGGCTGTGCTCCTGGGACGCACAGAGCCGACGAGCCAGATCATGGACACACTGCGCGCCGCGAGATTCGAGTGTCGAATCGTCGCGCGCGTGATCGGGCCGATCGATACCGAGGAGCAGCGCAACCAGTTGATCGCTGCGGTGCGAGAGATCTTCGCCGGACACACGGCCGACGAGCTGATCGTCACCAGCAATGACCTGCGCGTGTTGCCGGGCCTGGTCGAGGAATGCCTGACCCACGGCGTGCGGGTGGTCACCGGGAGCAGCCTCGTCGAGCGCTACATGGGAATCGTGCCTGTCGACTCGATCGACACGCACTGGTACCTGAGCTTGCCCGACAACGATCTGTGGGAGCGACCTTACGCCGTCGTCCGGCGGATCGTCGACATGGTGCTGTCGCTGGCCGTCAGCATCCCCTTCTTGATCCTTCTGCCGCTACTGGCTTTGGCTATCCGGCTGGATTCACCGGGGCCGGTGATCCTCCGCCAGGCGCGGGTCGGGCATCACGGTCATGTCTTCAAGCTGCTGAAGCTGCGCACCATGCGCTCCGATGCGGAATCCGGCACCCCCATCCTCGCGGAGCGGCACGATCCACGCATCACGAGGGTCGGCCGGCTGCTTCGAGCTACTCGCCTCGATGAGGTTCCACAGCTGCTGAACATCGCCCGAGGCGAGATGAGCTTCATCGGTCCACGCCCGGAACGTCCTGAGCTGACGGAACAGTTGGAGCGCACCATTCCGCGGTTCAGCGCGCGACTCCTGGTCAAGCCCGGACTCACTGGTTGGGCGCAGGTCCGCGGAGGATATGCCAGCACAATCCAGGAGATGACGCGCAAGCTCGAGTACGACCTTTATTACATCAAGAACCGTTCGTTCAGGCTTGATCTTCAGATCTTGGCCAGTACGTTCGTCGCCGTGGTCGGGCTGGCAGGTCGCTAGGACCTCTCCCGGTTACCGCGTCGCCGCGAGGACCTCTTGCAGCAGAGCTTCGAGGTGCTCGGCCGAGTGGCGCCACGTGTGACGAGCACGAATGGCCTCGACACCATCATTCGCCCGCTGGAGTACACCTGGATCGCGAAGGACTTGAATCACCTTGTTCGCGAAAGCCTCCGGCGCGTCCGCTGAAGCCGCGAAGCCTTGCAGGTCGTCTGGGATACCTGCGAGCGCCTTCGTCGTTGCAACCACGGGTGTGCCGGCGGCCATCGCCTCGAGAATCTTCGTCTGCATCCCTGAGCCGAAGCGCATCGGACACACGGAGACAGTCGCCCTCATGAGCTCATCCGACATCTCGCCCACCGCGCCGGTGACGGTGACGCCCGGGCGCGACGCAAGGCCGCTGACGCGGCCGGTCGGGTCTCGCCCGACGATCCGAAACGTGGCAGCTGGCTCCGATCGGTGGACGGTAGGCAGCACCTCGTTGACAAACCACGTTGCGGCGTCCGCATTCGGGAAGTAACTCATCGTCCCGCTAAAAATGATCGCCTTGGGGGTCCGCTCCGCTCGTATTCCAGGCCCCGGCAGGTCGACGCCGTTCGGCAGCACGCGGGCCTTCGGCGGTCGTTCGAGATATTCGAAATCGCGCCGGGAGATCAATAACGACAAGCTGGCCGCTGCGATGGCCTCTCGCTCGTAGACACCCAAGCGTCGGGCCTCGAGCTCGAGCACTTGGCGTGGTCCGAGCGCCGCGGCACGCGCCCTCTCTCGCATGTTCAGCTCAGCGGCGTCGAGCAGATCGAGAACCGTCGGAACACCATGTGTCTCGCGGAGGTACGGCGCCATTCTGACCAATTGGAGCAGGACAATGTCGTAGTCACCTCGCCGAAGGTGGTCGGTGATCTCATGGGCCATTCGCCGGTTCCGGTACAGCCCGACCGAGAGCGGCAGGTGGGCTGAGTTAGCGACAGCCGCAGCCATGGTAGACGTTGTCGGCAGCGGCAGCGACACGACCTCGCGACACGCCTGCGACAGCCGTTTGTCTACCTCTGACGTGTGACCGAAAGTGAGGAGGGTCAGATCATGCCGGCTGGCGAGCTCGAGCAGCTGGTGGTAGAGCCGTACCTGGTACCCCTTACCGGACGCCGTCGGAGTTCCGGTGGCCGCGATGAGTAGGCGCACGTTAGCGCCGGCGGCGCAATTCGAGTGCCTTGAGGTAACCGACCGAGCGGTAATATGCGAGCAGCAGCGACATCACGAGGCCGCGCCAGCCGTCACGAAAGCCCTGCTGCAGTACGTACTTGTAGATGAAGTACGGGCCGGGCTCGAAGACTGCGCGTATGGCAAGCAGCGTCGCGGAGCCTCCGGCCACCGTCGCCTCGTAGTCGGTATATCGGTCGAGCTTCAGGATGAACGAGCTGATATCGGGGTGCGAGTGGTGGACGATGGGCTCCTTGAGCCGCCCGACGAAACCGTTGACGTACACCGACTCATGAACGTCCCGACCCCACGTTCCGCGGCCCTGGCGGAGAAGCCGGATGTGGTATTGCGGGTACCAGCCGCCGTGCCGGAACGGAGCGCCAAGCATCCAGTTCAACGTCGGCACCCGAAAGGCATCCGCTTCAGTGGCGGCAGTGACCTGCCGTATCTCCCGCATCAGCTCCGGCGTCACGCGTTCATCAGCATCGAGGTGTAGGATCCAATCGCAAATTGCCTGCTGGTTGGCAAAGTTCCGCTGTTCCGAGAAATCCGTCATAGGATGAAGGATCACGCGGGCACCGCTCGCCGCCGCGAACTCAAGTGTGCGGTCCGAGCTGCCTGAGTCGATCACGACGACCTCGTCGGCGCCTCGTACCGAAGCGATGCATTCGGCGATGTTGTGCTCTTCATTCAGTGTCAGGATGACGATCGATAACGTGCGGATGGTTCTAGTGACCCTTCCTCTTGAGGAGCTCGTCGTAAAGCAATGCGTAGTCACTCACGATCGATGGCCACGACCACCGACCTGATGCACGCAACGCTGCGTCTGCCGTGGCCTGTTGGGCGGCGGGATCCTCCAGCAAGCGAGCAATCGAGGTTGCGATCGATTCCGGGGTCGGTGCGTCGAGCAGCGCCAATCCAGAAAGGAGCCGGGCGTACTCTCCGGTCGGTCTTGTTACCACGGTAGGCAGGCCTAGAGAGAGTGCAAGGGCAAGGCTGCTCCTGCCGATTGGATTGACCTTGAAGGGAAGCGCGCAAACGTCCATGGCGACCAAGTATCGACCGACCATATCGGAAGGCAGTGAGCCTGCCGCCACGACGCAGTCACCAAGCCCCAGGTCGCCCGCCAGCCTCAAGATCCCCTGCTCATACGGAAAACGCTCTCCTGGTGGACGACCGCCCACCAGCACGAGCACAGCGTCGTGGCCCTCACCCCGCAGCCGGCCCAAGGCGTGAATGAGGCTCTCGAGGCCCTTGTCCGGACTCCAGAAACCGAAGAAGCCTATATACCGCCGCTTGACATCGAGTTTCAGCGCGACCTTGCGAGCGGGCAGCTCGGACAGGGACCACGGCGGCATATTGCCGTCATTGACGCTTCCGACTAGACCGCCACGCGCTTTACCTGCCCACCATGGCAGTTTGCGGTTGAAGAGGCGCAGGAGATCCGGGTCCGTGATGACGATTCGATCCGCTGCGGCGAAGAGGGAAAGAAGTCCCGCCTTCGAGATGAGGCTGGCGCCAGTGACCCCGAAGCCAAAGAACGTAACGACCATCGGTCGGCGGGTGGCGGTCTTGATGAGGAAAGGGAGGTGATAGGAGTCGGTGCCGTATCGGAGAAAGGGGTCTGGATAGATAAGGTGTATGAGGTTCGGTTGGCTGTCCCGGAACACGCGGCGAAAGGTGCCCAGCTCGCCGGCCAGCGCAGCGCGCAGCGTCCAGTCTCTAATGATCGGCTCGACTCGGACGCCGCCGTCTGCAAAATACGCCTCTGGGCGATCGGGACGACTCGAGACGACCGCAGTGACGTCGAAGCCGCGGCTCGCCATCCCTTCGGCGAGGTGGCGCAGGAAGTCGCTGCCGCCATCGCCACGGCCCGGCGGGTAGTCGCCGTACACATACGCGATCCGGGGTCGTGCTTGAGCTGGCTTCATTCCGACGCCACATTCCGATTCGACCGGGGCCGGAGCAATCCGCGCGTGAGTATAGCCACGACATACTTTCGGCCATACTCGCTCCGTGGTCCGGTTGCGGGCGTGGCTGCGAAGGTTTGTGTTCTGGAAGTTCGCCCTGAGACAGATACCGTTGCAAACGCCGCATTTCGAGCTATCGGTGATCTCGCCGCTGGACGAATCCCCGGGGCGGGCGAGCCGCGAACTGCTCGAGCTCGCGGTGAATGCGGCCAGAACTGCGAGTGAGATCGATCTCCGCCACCTACATGATCGATCCATCACCGCACAGCGCTACCTGTCTGTCTTCCCAGGCGAGCACTACCACCTCCTGGCCGCTGTCGTGCGTTGCTTGAAGCCCGCACAGGTCATGGAGGTCGGAACGTTCACTGGCCTCTCCGCCCTCGCGATCTTGTCCGAGCTGCCCCTCGGGTCGAGCTTGACAACCTATGACATTGTGCCCTGGCGGGAAATACCCGACTCGGCACTGCACGCTGATGACTTCGCCAAGGGTCACCTCGAACAGCGGATCGGCGACCTTGCCGACCGAGATTTCTACGCGAAGAATCTCGATGCGTTGCTTGGCTCGCAGCTGATCTTTGTCGATGGTCCCAAAGATGGAATCTTCGAGCCGGCCTTCATCGAGCTCGTCACCAAGACCCCGCGGAGCGCCCCCGCCCTCCTCGTGTTCGATGACATTCGCATGTGGAACATGCTGCGCCCATGGTCGGAACTGGCGCTACCGAAGCTCGATATGACAAGCTTCGGCCACTGGTCGGGTACCGGATTCTGCTGGCTCGACAAGGAGCGTTCGTGAAGCGGGTCACTGCTGTGGTACTGAACTGGAACGGCCCCGATGACACCATCGCGTGCGTCATGTCTCTTCGAGACAGCGGCCACGAAGGGCTCGATATCGTTATCGTCGACAACGCGTCGTCCGATCACAGCGTGGCCCGGTTTCGTGCCGAGATCCCCGACGTGCCTCTCCTCACCCGTCCGGCCAACGGCGGATATGCGACGGGCAACAATGTTGGGATCCGGTATGCCCTCGAGCACGGCGCGGATTTTGTGCTCGTGGTCAACAACGACGTGGTCGTAACGCGACATTTCCTCGAACCGATGTTGGCGGAGATGGAGGCTGATCGCGCGGTCGGGATCGTCACGTGCGAGGCGAAGTTTCAATCCGATACGTCGCGCCTGTATCCGACGGGCGGGAGCATCAGCTGGTTTCGAGGTGCGGGAGTCATGCTGCCGCGGCGCAAACGCTATCAGCGAACGGTTGTCGATTTTGTGTCTGGCTGCATATTGCTGGTCCGTCGCGAAGTCTTCGAAAAGCTTGGCCTGTTCGACGAATCGTTCTTCATGTACTTCGAGGATGTGGAGTTCTCCAGGCGGGTCGGTCAAAAGTACCGGATGGTGTACACGCCGGCGGCCACCGTCTACCACCGATCCGGCGGCGGCAAGTCGTGGGCCGGCCAAACAACTACTTACCTTTACTACATGGCACGAAATCGCTTCATCGCGTTCCAGGAGGAGCCAGCCGTCTATCGAGCCTACCTAGTGCTGGTGTCCGTTGCGTCGGCGTTCGCCAAGTCGGCCGCGATCGCGTCTCATGTCTTGGCCGGTGGCTCAAACGCAGCAGCGGGCAGCCAGCTCAAGGCCCTTTGGGGCGGATTTCTGGCAGGGGCCAGGACGCTTACTGACTCGCCGCGGGATCGCTCTAGCCCTACAAAGGGCGTGTCGCATGGGTAGCATGGCGAGTCACGTGAATTCGAAGCCGGGTTTCTGGAAAGGTAAGCGTGTGACGGTAACGGGTGGCAAGGGCTTTCTCGGCCGGCCCTTGGTACGGCTGATCGAAGACGCAGGCGCCAACGTCAGCACGTTTTCGAGCCGCGACTACAACCTCATCCTTCAATCCGAGGTCACGAGGATGTACGAGGACTTCAAGCCAGAGGTCGTCATCCACCTGGCCGCGCGCGTGGGTGGAATCGGCGCCAACCGGGACAACCCCGGGAGCTTCTTCTACGAGAACGCGATCATGGGCATCGAGCTGATGGAGCAGGCGCGACGCTACGACGTCGCGAAATTCGTCCAGGTAGGAACGGTCTGCGCGTACCCGAAGTTCGCGCCCATCCCGTTTTCCGAAGACGACCTGTGGAACGGCTATCCGGAAGAGACAAACGCGCCGTACGGGTTGGCCAAGAAGATGCTCCTGGTCCAGGCCCAGGCATACCGCGAGCAGTACGGCTTTAACGCGATCTACCTGCTGCCGGTCAACCTGTACGGCCCGGGCGACAACATCGACCTCCACAACTCGCACGTCATCCCGGCCATGATCCGCAAGTGCGTGGACGCCCGCGAATCGGGCGCAGAAACAGTCGAGGTGTGGGGAACCGGCAAGCCGACGCGCGAATTTCTCTACGTCGATGACGCCGCCCGCGCGATATTCATGGCCACTGAGCGTTACAACAAACCGGCGCCGGTGAACATCGGCAGCAGCGACGAGATCTCGATCAAGGACCTCATCGAGCTCATCGCCGAGCTGGCTGAGTTCAAGGGCAAGATC